>Ga0099364_10000339_pt1 | contig 78522 bp, 54 predicted proteins | sample TergutTh196P3_FD_73070 | JGI IMG/M metagenome (GOLD analysis project Ga0099364, IMG submission 73070) | Microcerotermes parvus P3 segment gut microbial communities from Pointe-Noire, Republic of the Congo - Th196 P3 | ecosystem: Host-associated > Arthropoda: Insects > Digestive system > Gut ...
GACGTTTTCTTTGCGTCCTTTGCGCATTCCCTTGCGAACTTTGCGGTTAAAAAAAAGAGAATTTAACCGCAAAGACGCAGAGAAGTGCAAGGTTCGCAAAGTACAATTTCATGCCGTCTACACTATATCCCACTCGCCGTCGCCCAACGCGAACCGTTACGCGCTGCCCAAATCAGCGATGACTTTCGATCTGTATTCTACCACATGTCCAAAGGGCAGTTTTCCCCGCTTGCAAAGAGAGCAAAATAGCGTTAAAATAGTGGGCGTTGTTGTTTTCTGTCAAGAGGGCTTTTTTCTGTGATCGTTGCTGCATCGACATCTTGTATTCCCGGTGAACCGTTGGCGGACATTTTTGAACGCCTTGTGGACTTGGAGTACACGAATACGGAATTGGTGATTGGCGGACAGGGGGCGGTTCCGCCGTCGCAGATTGCTGAACGGCACGATGCCATTGTTCAACTTCGACGAACTTCACGGCGCATTGTGCCCATCTCGATTTTTTTCGATGTCGAGTCGCCGCCGGACGACTCGAACGATCCGAAGTACGTGGAGTATGTCGAACAGTTTACACATGCGTGCCAACTGGCAAAGGACTGTAACATTGCCATTATCACGATTCATGCGGCTATTTCCGGCAATTCTTTCAATGGAGAAATTGAGCGGCTCGAAAAACTGGTCAACATCGGCATCTATCATGGAGTGGTGGTCGGTGTGGCAACCGAGGCAGGACGCTTTACGGACACGCCGGAAACGGTGAACAGTCTTTGCAAACTTGTGAAAGGACTGGGCGTTACACTTGACCCAAGCCACTATATTTACGGCTTGTCGAAACCGAGAGACTACAAGTCTATTCTGCCCCATGTTTGCCACGTCCGACTCCGGGATACGACGGAGGAACAGTTTCAATCACGGGTCGGTCAAGGAAGTGTCGATTTTGGGCGGCTGGTCGATCTTCTGAAAAATGAAAACTACCGCAGGACATTGTGCATTGACCTTGCGCCGATTCCCGAAGTTGATCCCTTGGCGGAACTCCGAAAAATGCGGCTATTGCTGGAATCCTCGCTCTGAACCTGTATGTATGCCGTAAACGGCATGAAGTTGTACTTCGCGTTCTTTGCGAGAACTCCGCGTCTTTGCGGTTAAAAAAAAGAAGCACAAAGTACAATTTTCATGCTGTTTACAGCATAGTGCCCTTTTCACATCCCGAACACCCCTCTGACCCGTTGATAGAGCGTCGGCGGCTTTGACGGTGGAACTTCACGGGCAACCGGCGGACTTGCTGTCGATACCTTCGGTTGCAGTGCCGGAGCGGGAACGTGCTTGAACAAAAATTGCGACCAGTATCCCTCCAACTGTACGATTAAATCCGAAATCCGTTCTGTGGAATGCCGCTGATTGGCAACAACCGACATCTTTTGTAATTCGGTTATTTCGTTTGCCGAAAATAAGACTTGATACAACGTAATGTCATCGAGCCAAACCGTACCGCTCCCGGCATACTGGACTCCAATCCGTACCTCTTCCAATGAGTTTTTCGGTAAGCGACCAAAGGATACCACAACTGGAAGCCAGCGAACGCCATTTTTCGGTGTTGTATTTGCCAGTGAAGAAGTGATTGATTCCTCCGCCGAAGCACTTCGGAAATAGGGGTTGCCCCGATGTTTGGCGGTTAGGACGACAGTCATCGGCAATGCTTGGCTCCCCTCTGGGATGCCGACAAACATCGACACCCCTAATCGTCCCGTCGCGGGAATGTCGAGCGGTTGTGATAAGAATGTTCCCAGCTCTGTGCTGCTGTTTGTTAACCTTACGCTGTTTTGTCCTTTATGCACTGCTGTTTGATCCAGTCCCGCAGTCAGCGATTGCCCAAAACAGTGCCAGCCGGCGATTCCGCCTGCGGCATCCAGGGGGAGTTCAAAGTCGGCATTGACCAGCCCCTCCCAAAGGATACCGGGACGTGCCGCGTGAACCCGTTGATTGAGTTCTTCGGCTTTTTGTTTCAGCGCACCCTCCGCACCGTAAAGGGATGCCGGTCGATGGAGAACGACCGATTCGATTCGTGCATGAGCATCACTGATTCGTACCGCTAATAAATCATAAGGCAAGAGTGATGCCCGCCAAGTGTGGCTGCCGCGCTGTTGGCTTCTGCTGTATGTCCGAATCATTCGATGCCCGGTTAGTTCCGTCATCCGGCTGTTTACATCGGCAGAAAAGAAAAAGTCTGCCTCGACGGCAAAGGGAGCATCATTCACGATGTACATAAGCAGACCGTCCGGCAGATTACGGTATCGGACTGTCAGCGGTTGGTGCGAGGAATGTTCATGGGCAGCGGGTGTGAGTCCCCCGGTTTGAAATGTCAGAAACGGAACCGGCGGCAATCGGCGATAGGTATTCAGCAAGTCAAACATGGCGGATTCTTGTCCCAGGGGCAGGGAAACTCCGCCCTCCATAAACATCAGGACATCGGTTTGGGCAAGTTGCCGCACAAACCGCTTTCGGCTTTGTGTATGTGCCGGTACGGTCGTGAAATAGTCAGAGGACCCGGCAACGGTGCCGCTGCTTTTGTGAACAAACTGCACGCCCGCAACACCCGCTCCCGGACTGCTTGATGGGATAAACCGGGTAATCGTGTCGGCGGAGTTCAAATCATCGTAACTGTAATTGGTGGTCTCGCTAATCCGCACCGGCTTCAAAAAGTGCAAGGACTCCGCTTGAGCAATGAGCGGTAAATCAAATCCGAGCAGTTGGATCGCTTGCAAGGAAGCAAAGTTTCGCGGCAATGTCGGTGCGCAATAGTCCTGTATTTCCGGTTGGTCGAGCATTGTCCCGCCGAGCAGATATAATGGAGCCTCATTCCGTTTTGCCGAGATTTGTCCGGCTAAATTTGCATAAAAACCGCTCACTTTTGCTGCCCGCCAGCGAATCCACGTATCCCAAATTTCACGGTCGCTTTGCAGGAATTGAAACCGCTCTGCATTTTTTTGCACCAGAAATTGCTGCGTCGGCATGGTTGTCCGAAGCCGTTGCTCATCGGGAAAGGGAGTGTTGAGTTGCATTTCGGTTTCCTGCCGAAATTGTGCAAAGGTATAATCGTCCGGCGGATAGACCGCAAAGGGGAGTTGTGCGTATGTTTCCGGCGAAAGCAGAACCGCCACACCGCCGAACGAAGGATGATGTCCAAAGCGGTTCACCAAATCGAGAACAATTTCCCCCATTGCTTGCTGAACAGCAGGGTGCAGTAAATTGTACTGCCGGTTGCTGGGGTTGCCGATTAAAATTTCTTCGGTAATGCCGGGATGTTCGTGGAGTAACCGTTCCAATGAAGGAATCGGCAGATTAAATTCGATTGCCGGTATGAGGGTCAACTCTTCGCTGTTGAATCGCTGAAAGAGCATTTCGAGATAGTTGAGCGTGGGACTCGTCGTCGGATACAGAGATAAATTTTTGGAAAGCACCGTCAACGTAACACCGTCGTAACCGCCTCGGTGGAGTTTATCGAGCAGCCGGGACGAGGTTTCGTAAGGACCGAGCCAATCATTTGGGTATTCCGCCATAGACCCGTTATACGGCAGAGTATCGACTAAATAGTGGTCTCCCAAGAGTTGCCCGATGCGTTTTCGCTGGGATTGTCCTTCAAACAATTTGGGCAGACGCTGGTCTTCCTGATGTTCGGGCATTGTGACTCGTGAAATGCGGACGTTTCGGAACAATGCCTCCTGATGCGGTTGGTGGTTGATGAGGATCAATTCGGGATGGTTCGTTGCCGCCCAAAAAAGGAGTTGATGCGTTGCCGTCGATTCGTTGGACGTATCTTGCACGATCTCTTCAGCAACGTGAATAGTCGCGGCAGTGTTTATTTGTCCCAACTTGCTTAACTGCTGTTCCCAGGGCAAAAGCGAATCAACGACGGCAATCCCAAACGTCTGCGGGATATTGACCGGATAGTCAATTTCGATGAGGTAGGGTGCTCCGCCGAGTGCTTCTATCGGCAGGGAAAACCATGTACAGTCCCCGATTTTAGCGGCGGCGAGTGCAGAAAAGTGAGGGTTTTGCTCCGATTGTTCCAAAAACTGTCTCTGTAAGACCGGCAAGGTAACAAACCGTTTGTCTTCCCACCAGCACCAGGGCGGTTCGCCGGATACTTCCCAGTCTGTTTCCCCGGATTGTGTTGTTGAATTTCGTCTGCCCAACTGGGGAATGTTCAGCAAATTTGCCGGTCGGGGCAGGTCGGTGATTCTCGATAAGTCTGTAATTCTTGTCAAGTCCGGCACTCTGGGAAACGGCAGAAGTTGGCGGCGTGCCGGTGAGTGGCTGTCCATTGCCAATAGATCGCGGGTTTCCGTAAGTGTCCAACTGCCGGAAGATCGCGGGGTCATCTGCGGAGAGAACACGACAAACTGTTGGCGGACGCTTATTTGACGCGGGAGCAGCGTCATCATGTGTTCCAGCGGTCGGCTGGGCTTGACCTCTTGAGAAGCAGTGAGAGCAATTTCGTAAATACCGTTTTTATCAGGAGTTATAATTGGAATCGGCAACGGAACGTTGGGAGTAATCTGCGTCGTGAATCCGCCGATGATGCTCCCCGACGATAAATCGTTCACGTAAATCTGCAGCGTGAACGGAGCGGACTCCGCCTGTGTAGAACGCAGAGCGACATCCAAAATGAGGGACTGTCCCGGTAGGAGAATACCGTTGCCTTCGCGAAAAGTACAGTCCAGTGCCAGTTGCGGCGAGTCCGCAGAGCGGACATCGGCAGTTTGCAATAAAACTGCTCCCAGCAGCAACAGGCACACACAATGACGAATCACAATCATTTAGCCGGTACTCCGGCGCAATGGGTACTCCGGCGGTAATTATGCTGATTTTTGCGAAAAAATACCAGAGCAAAATGTAAGCATGGTGTACTTTGCGGTCAAATCCGAACTATTTTAACCGCAAGAGGCACAAAGATTGTGCAAAGGACGCAAGAATCTATTTTTAGGGGTTTCCCTATAGCTCACACGTCGTCCAGATACTCACTAAACCAGAGTGCACCGAGGGGCATTCCCTCGTTTACCATGCTCCGCACTATCGGGTCATCACTAGCACGCCGTATCGTTGCGAAAGCGTCTGCCCCTTTGTCCAGTATCCAGACCTCGTGAGGAGCAAGTGCATCCACCAAATAAGGCTGATGGGTGGTGATAAAAAACTGTGAGCCGCCTGATTCCTCTGCACGAAGGCGGATTTCATCGACAAATGCTCCGAGCAAACGGTGATACAAGCCGTTCTCCGGCTCTTCAAAACAGATGAGCGGCGGCGGCTCCGGATCGCCCAAAAGCAAAAGATATGCCACCAATTTTAAGGTGCCGTCCGACATTTGTGAAGCGTAAAACGGCTTTTGCGATTGTTCAAAGAAGCGGAGTAAGAGCCTGCCGTCTTCGGTGGGATGCGTCTCGATTTTTTGGATGCCCAGGATTTTTCCCAGTACCCGGCTTAACATATCATTCAGCCGTCCCTGGTGTTCCCGCTCCCAGTATTGCACCACATTTGCCAAATTACTGCCCCGCCGCGAAAGATGCTTTTGCGGACCCACCAACGGCGGAACTCTTGCGGCATCCGGTGTAAAATAACTGAGATACCAACTATCCAGAAACTCACGAAATGCCACAATGTCAGGATAGTCGGTCAAATTGCCGAGTGTGGAAAGCACTGAGCGGCGTTTGTCGGCAAGCCGAATATCCTCATTGGTTCCCAGTCGCGGATGTAAAACTTTTCCTTCGCCATTCTTGACGAAAAAGTTCACCGAAGAGGAGCCGACATGATGAACGTGTGAGAGCGTTTCGGCAAAGACAAAAGGAATGTTGTATTCATCTGCCGTGATATAGAGTGTGTAAAGGAGATTTTCGTAACGGATTTGAAATTCAACAATTCTATCGGAGCCTTCGGAAGCGATCTTATCGAAACCGCCGCGGGAAATACAGGCTTGTTCGGCATCACTTTTGAGGCAATCGACAATAAAACCGAGAGCATCGCAGAGGGTACTTTTACCGTATCCATTGCGACCAATGACCACGGTAATAGGTGTGAGCGGTTGCCCCTGCTCCGGCTGCGGAAAGTCTTCGCTGGACGTTGCGGGAGTCAAAATTGACCCCAGTGCCACATCTTTCAAGAGCCGATAATTTTTAATGCGAAAACCCTGTATGTAGCCCATGGATGGCGGATGCTCCTATAACCGTTGTCTTTATTATCCCGGCATCATATCTTAGCACTATACCATAAACGGGTAAGGATACTTTCATACATCTGCCGGAACCACAAAAAACACCGCGCTAAAAATCCTTGAAATCCTGCGGTTTCATCCCTTTTTTATGCCCGCCGAATCCCATCGGCAGTGTTTCGTAGGTTCCGACAATATCGACATTTGCTGATGCCGGAATCCGGTCTTCCAGTCCCGCAAGCCAATAGACAGCATTGACCATCAGCCGCCGCAAACCTTCACTCTCAAAATCCTGCGAAGAACCCATCGTGGAGACAAAAACCCGCCCTGCCGGTCCGTCATCCATTCTGTATGTTTTCGTCCATGCCACCGGCATCATCGGCTCGTTCTTCTGTCCCGCAACCGGCTTATCGTCCGCGTTCATACTTTCAAGCACCTGACCATAGACCAGCGGTACGGCACCGCCTGAAAGCGGCAAGCGAACAAGATAAACATTCGTCGGACCGAAAATGTTCCCGCAGCCGCGGACAATCGGATGGTCCCTTTGTTCCGGCACAATGATGCCGCGCGTCGCCTCCCTGCCGTGGCTGCCATGGTGATTGATCCACGTTTCACCGAGAACCAAACGCCCGAACCCTTGATTCCACTTCCCTTCGCCGGCATAATCGAAACTGTACCGGGAATAGGTTTTATCCCGCGGGATATTGAACGCATGAGTCGATGTCCGAATGCCGAATACCGGTTTGCCCTTTTTGAGATAATCGTCGAACCGTTTCATCTGTGCCTCCGGCAAGTCGCGGAAACGGAGGTTGACAATCAGAATATCTGCCGTTTCTAAAACTTCGAGGTGCGGGATGTTCGTTCGGCACTCCGGGTTAATCTCGCCGCTCACCGGGTCAATCGCAAACAGAACGGTGCAGTCAAATCCATGCCGCACCGCCAGAATTCTGCCCAATTGCACCACGATCTCTTCCGAGCGGTACTCTTCATCGCCGGAAACGAGCACAACGTGCATCCCGCTGCCGGGAAGGTTTGGAGTCCCCGGATAACGCAACGGCTCTGCCGCCATGAATGGACAGGAAAACAAAAAAAGGAGGAAAAACAGAGTACGAATGCCGTTATGAAGAGTCATCATTTGTCTTTCGGTAGAAGTTTTGAGTTAAAACCCGTGGGTGGAATGGACGAACTGTTCATTGTACTATGCGCCTTCGGAATGTGCAAGCACTTTTTTCCCTTTACCGCAATGGATATTTTTGTCCAAACCGGGAGAAAAATCTTTACCTTCCGGGCATTTCATAGAGAGACAATGCTTTGTAATTTCTACTGCCAGCGAATTAATGTCCACACCGAAGATGTTGTCTTTTAAGGGAACCTCTAAAGATCAATTTTTGCATTTTGACTGATATGCCGAAACGCACCCAATCTGTACTTTGCATCCCTTGCATAACCCATGGTGTACTTTGCGGTTCAATCCGAATCATGTTAACCGCAAGGGGCGCAAAGAGTGTGCAAAGGACGCAAAGAATGTGAATAATTAGAAGGTGCCCTTATTTGTTTTTCAATTTTTCCCCGCACAAAGGCACAAAGAGCACAAAGAATCTCGAATACCCATAAATCCCTTTGTGTCCTTCGTGCCTTTGTGCGAGAAAAATACTAAACATGTAATTTTTATCCGCCAGGGCTGTAAAAACGTGTCGACGGACTGGTCAAGAAGGCGGCACTTTTGAAGTAGATTTTTAGTCTTGGGATGGTTCAGGATCAATATGGGTACGGTTGCCCTATCTCTGTCGTTTGCAAAATCCTCTAACCAATAGGCTATACCTGCCGCGAAGCATATAGACGCACACGCCGTCGGATCGCACGAAACAAACTTCGCACGATAATACTAAACGCAAGGTAACAAAAAGCTATGCGAACCCAAATCCAAGCCAAACCTATCAGAGCTATTTCAGTAAACATTCCTAGCCCACCGTAAGCCAGACTGAGCCAAATGCAAAAGGTAAAACCACAAATAGCTGCTGACAAAATGTTCATTGCAAACCTGTAACAAAATTCCCCTAGCAATATAGCAAAATGGTGGATGGTGTAGCGAGTTGCAGATGTCAGTTCCTCCTCGGACCGCCAAATTTGGGCGTTTTCTTCCGATTTCACAATCAATTTATTCATTACTGCCAGATAGCATGCGACCATGAATCGTTGTGCAAGAATTAAAGCCATCAAGTACAAACTGAGTATCATAGACGCTATACAGAGTCCAGTAGCAATTTTTTCTAAAACCTCTACGCTAAAAAATCCAAATTTTTGTAATACATAAACACTAACGTCCCAACCAAAATCATTTGGATCCCAAAGATAAAATGGAATAATGCCGATGTAAAGACACCAAACGTAGGACACAAGAAAACGGCGGATACTGCCATACACAGAGGAAAAAAATCTGTTTTTGCGTAGAGAAAACCAAATGATTTTGTTCACATTATAAATCGTGTACAGAATCAAAAAAGTGATTGCAAATCTGTAAGAGATTTCCTTACCAAATGCCTGATATTGGTAAAACAAGAAATTTGGTGCCAGGCATCTTGCAATAATAAAAAAGAGTGCAACGCACACGTATCCCTCTAAAATAGAGAACAACAATGTTTTCCACGTTATATTCTTGCCTGGTATAGCAGTAAGATTTTCCTGAGAAATATCGGATGAACGTATGCTGTTGTCCATGATTGAGTGTGAAAAATGTCCAAGGAACCAGTGGTCTGCGAAGATTCCTTGAACGAAAAATTGCCATCACGCCGCCGGCAGGTCATCCCACATTGTCGCCGTTGTCGCCTCATTGTCAAGAGGGCAAAAGAGCGACACTTGTGAAGTTTTGAGGTTGAATCTTTAATTTTTGGATGTATCGGGATCAATACGGGTACGGTTGTCCTATTGCGTTAAATGGCATTGATTATGGGAACCTCTAAATATCAATTTTTGCATTTTGACTGATATGCCGAAACGCACCCAACCTGTACTTTGCGCCCCTTGCATAACCCATGGCGTACTTTGCGGTTCAATCCGAATTCATGTTAACCGCAAGGGGCGCAAAGAGTGTGCAAAGGACGCAAAGAATCTATTTTTAGAGGTTCCTTTCATATTATTTATCGTCATCAATCCGAAAACGCAACTCGTAATTCTTAATGAATTCCGTTTCTTCTTCCGTTAAACCATAGAGAGGACAAATCACGTCATCCATTGCGTCAATCAATGTCTTGGAATAGCGTATTTTATATTCTTTGAATGTCGTGATGTGTTTGTATTCTTGCGACTCACGCTTGACCGCATGACGCTCAATGTCTCGTAAGTATTGCTCATACAATTTTTCTATCTTTCGCCGTATTGCCGGTGTTATTTTTTCCACCGGTATAGGAAACGACTCAATTTCGTAGGATTTGAGATCAAGGCTGTTGGAATAGACTTGTTGATACCACCAGAAAAAATTGCTTGACAGAATCATACCAACCACATCGGTATATTTTTTGTCAAGATACAGAGGTTTTTCCTTTGTTGATTCCGTGGAATAATTCGTAATAACATTGTAATACCGTCCACCCGATGAACGATAATAGACGGGATTTCCATTTTCGGCGATCAACTCCCGAATCGGACAGTGGCTTTTTGCAAACAATTTTTTGAGGATTCTTTTTTCTATCGGGAACGAAATCTTCGGAATCCGACCCCGCATACAAAACCGAAACCCGTTAGTAAATTTTAACGCACCGAGCAAACGGTCCAAATCTTTTCTCTTGAGCAAACGATTCATTTTTGTCGTTTGAAGATGTTTGCATTTTGTATTTGTCCGTGTTAAACTGATGATCGTATTCGCAACGCAAGAAGTGTGAAATATTTGTGCTGGTCTCTTTGCATACGACGAAACCTTGATCGTTCCGCAATTATCAAACAATAATTTGTGCAACGCCGTCATCGAATCACTGGAAACGACCGAGAGCGGCACAATGAACATCAAGTAGCCGTTCTCTTTCAAACTGTTAAAGCCATTTTCAATGAAAAGAGAAAAGGTATCGAGCGAACCTTTTAGTTCGATACCACTGTTGCGAGTCGTCTTGGCACTGACGTAGTGCTCCCGAAAATAATCTTTGTGTGCCGCAGGATACTTCGCACCATACGGCGGATTGCCGATCACGATGTCAAATTTTTCGACACCAAACATCCATTCTGGATCAAAGAACGGCGAAGAATGGGATTGGTCATACGGATTCCAAGCAATCAACTTTTCCGCTGTTTCGTGTGTCAATGCGCCTGCATCTTCCAGTGCCATACTTAATATCTTACGCAACGATTCATCATCCTGTCGATACATCTGTTTTCTTTGAACATCGCTCTCCATAAAATATCGGCTGCGAATGTCCAGCAACTTTTTACTTGCTTCCCGAACGACCGGTAATTCCAATCGGCGTTGCCGACCATTTTTTAACCCGATTAACGTGTTCGCACACACAAACTTTATTTCCAGATTCGGTAACGGATCGATGCCGTAATTGTTTTTGTCTTGTTTATTAGGAGTGATCTCTTGAATGAGCGATAGGAAAAAACGCAACAACGTGATCTGTACTGCCATCGGCTGAATGTCCACTCCGTAAATCACGTTTCTCACAATATTGAGTTTGGTACGGTAGCGTTCTTGCGGAGTCAATCCCCTATTCTCGCGTTCCTTATAATCCTCTTCGATGCGGTGCATAATGATACTCATGGCTTCACAAGGAAATGCCCCGCTGCCGCAGGCGGGATCGAGGATTCTGCATTGCAGGAGTGAGACGGCAGTAGAATTTGCTGTTGTCTGCCGTTTGCTGTCTGCCGTCTCTAAATACGCATCTAACGCTTCATTCACCATATAATCGACAATTTCACGCGGCGTATAGTAACTGCCGGTTACTTTACGCCGGCTTTCCTTGCTGTCAGAATCAATACAGGACAAAAGCGACTCGAACACTTTACCGATGAATTCAGGGTCAACGGTTTCATATTCCGCTTGTTCCAGTAAGTCGTCCAGCGTTAGTTTGTACTGGTACTTCGATAAAATCGTAATAATACCGTACACGTCGCAGGTTTCGCCCAGTTCGGTAAGGGTACGTTTCCTTCTTTCCGAAAAGAAATAATCGTTTCCTATTGGAATATCATCGTTCTCATGTACGTCAAAGAGTCCGCCGTTAAGAAAAGGGATTTCTGTAAACCATTTTTTAATGTTTTTATCGGACAGCAGTTTTTCGTTTTCGTATTCCCGTTTACTCGGCGTGTTGAGGCAGTGAAAGAATAGGTTGCGCAATACGCCGTTATAGTAACTGTATTCCTCATCACTTTTTAGATATTTTAGAATGCTTGCGTTTAACAATTCTCCGGGAACAAGTGCATTTTGCTGTACGTCTTTTTTCTCCCGCAAGAAGAAGCAGAAAAGCAAGCGTATGACCAACCGCAGGGCATATTCGCGCAGGGCATATTCGTCATCAATTTTTTTGTTTTCTTGTGTTGTCCAATAAAACCAGTTCCGGATTTCTTCGTAGAATCTGTCGGTAACGGCTTGCCGTTCTTTTTGTTCTTGAAAAAAGAGTTCTTTGAATTTAGGAAATGCTTCTTTGATGTCCTCGACGGTGCATTTCACCCATTCGGAGTCGCCGTGTCCGGTGATGTTCGGTTGAATGTGGAATCCGTATTTGTCTCGCAAGAAGTGCCGAAATAATTGATCGATGCCTTGTCGTTCGGTGGCAATGGCATCTTCCCATTCAGGCACTTTCGCTATATTGGCTTGTCCCGCTTGTTGACCAATTCGCCTATCGGCAGAGCGGTATGTTTCTCCGATTTTGAGATAACCGTCATGTTTGGGAATGTCAGGAGCAGAAAAGGCGTAAAGTTTCATGAGCATCTATTGTACCATAAAAGTTTCCAAGCGTTCACGTGGTCGTGTGCGCTCATTGCTTAAGGGAATGCGATAGACCCGGCATGAAATTGTACCTCGCGTCCTTGCGGTTCAATTCTTTTTTAACCGCAAAGACGCAAAGGAATGCGCAAGGGACGCAAGAAAAACTCTGCCTCGTTTTCGATTGGCAAAGAAAAATGTCCAATTGCCCCCATTTATGGTATATGTTACAATGACAGTTATGGTGGAATCTCCGCTTGCAATTCTGGTGGTGGATGATGAAGAAAACCACGCCGATGTTATTGCCGCTAGTCTCGAAAAACTGGGGGCGGTCTGTCAGATTGCGCACTCGCAAGCTGAAGCACTTGAAATAATCAAAGAGCATTACTTTGATGTCATTATTACCGACCTGATGCTCGAACGCCCGGACGGCGGTATCGAAATCCTCAAAGCGGTCAAGCAGCCCGAATTATCGACCTCGGCAAGCGAAACCGAAGTGATTGTTATCACGGCAAACAATTCGGTCGAGATTGCCGTCGAAGCGATGAGGCTCGGTGCCTTCAACTATCTGCAAAAGCCGCTCGACCTCAAACAACTCCGCACGATTACCGAAAGGGCTGCGGAAAGTTCTAAACTGCGCTGGATTAACCGTGAGTTACAAAGCAGACTCGACGAAAAATTCGGCTTTTCCGGCGTACTGGGCAACAGTCCTCAAATGCTTGCCGTCGTGGAGCGGCTCCGGCGTATTGCCCCGACCGATGCGACCGTGCTCATCCAGGGGGAAACCGGCACGGGAAAGGAATTGTTCGCCCAGTCGCTGCATCAAAACAGTTTGCGGAAAAGCAAGCCCTTTGTTGCCCTGAATTGCGGTGCATTGAGCGAAAACATTTTGGAAAGCGAACTGTTCGGACATGTGAAGGGTGCGTTCACTGATGCTTCCGCCGACCGGGTCGGCAAGTTTGAATATGCCAACGGCGGGACAATGTTTCTCGACGAAGTCGGCGATATGCCGATGCCGACGCAGATTAAATTGCTCCGTGTCCTTGAAAATGGTGAAGTTACAAGAGTGGGTTCTAACAATGTCGTCAAAGTCAACGTTCGGATTCTCTCGGCAACGAACCGCCATTTAGAAGATGCAATAGCGGCGGGCACATTCCGGCAGGATTTGTACCATCGGCTTAAAGTCGTTACCGTGCGTATTCCGCCGCTTCGGGAACGCACCGAAGATATACCGGTGTTGCTCGATCATTTCATTCGGCAATTTGCCGGCAAATACGAAAAAACGATCCGGGGCATTGCACCGCCGGCAAGAAAGTTGCTCCTCGGTTTTGATTGGCTCGGCAATGTCCGGCAACTCCGCAATGCAGCGGAAAGTATGGTTGTTGTCGATTATGATGGTCTCATCGACACGGATGACTTGCCGGAAGAAATCGGCGGGGCAATGCCGTTGCTGCAAAAGATAAACAGAGCGATGGTACAAGATGTACGGGATGCGGAAAGTTCCCCCGGCTCACTTGGTGACCTCATCGGCAGACCGATGTCGGACATGGAGCGGCTTTTCATCATCGAAACGCTCAAAGCCGCCGGCGGCAACCGAGAGGAAGCCGCCAGGATGCTCGACATCGGCGAGCGGACATTGTATCGGAAAATCAAAGAGTATGGGATTACGCCGTAGGGGAGGCGTTTTCCGTTTGTCGGCGGCAATATATACTGCAAACAGATACGGGACGTTTTTCCTCCGCGCCCTTTGCGAGTCACACGCGTGCTCGGATGCACCCGCAAGTTTCACTTCGTTACACTCCCTCTACGGGAGGCACGTAACTTTGTGAATTACCGACATCTTTCTACCCGGTTCCCCGGCTCCTAGTCTAGAAAATTGCCGCCGCCGAAGCGATTCTTGTAGTTTGTTAACGTACTCGTAACTTTAATTCAATCCGCCTGGTACGGAACCGGAGCGACATCTCAAATGTTGGGGGAAGTAATAAGGGCAAACTCTAAAAATCAATTTTTGCACTTTGACTTATGCCGAAACGCACCAAATTTGTACTTTGCGTACTTTTCTTAACCCATTGCGTACTTTGCGGTTAAATCTGAACTATTTTAACCGCAAGGGGCGCAAAGAAAGTGCAGGGGGCGCGAAGAACGTTTCCTGCATACTCATCGCCTCTCCCATTTTAATCATGACAAGGCAGCAGGAGACACCGAATAATCAACCTTTCCCCCCTTGCCCCAGAGTTCTTCGAGGGCGTAGTATTTTCGTGTCTCCGGTTCAAAGAGATGAACAATGATGTCGCCGTAGTCGATCACCACCCATTTTCCTTCGGTATGTCCAGACACCGAAAGACACGTATCCCCCATTTCGGCAACGAGTTTGCGTTGGATTTCGTCCCCGATGGCATACAACTGCCGCCGGCTCGAACCGGAAATGATCAGAAAGTAGTCGAACGATTTTGTCAATTCCCGAACGTCGAGAATCAAAATATCATGTCCTCTGTTTTCTTCGGCAACCTTTGCTGCTGCGATGACCCGATCCTGCACCGGCGGGATTTGTGATAAATTCTTTTTTTCAGATTTAGGCATATGATGTTCGTGCGACCACTCGGAGTACCCATTTTACGAAGACCGGCACTGTTTGGCAAGGTGTGTACCGTGCGGCATGAAATTGGTTGCGAATTTGCGAATCCACAAGCCTTGAAAGGGTGTATCAAAATTTTGCGGGCAAATTTTGGAGTTCACAGGGGTAGTCCCTTCCGCCTTAAATGGCATTGCTTATTTGTTTTCCAATTTTTCCACGCACGAAGGCACAAAGTGCACAAAGGAGTCTCAACTGCCGTCAATTCCTTTGTGTCCTTCGTGCCTTTGTGCGAAACATTATCTCTATCATTGAAGACACGGTGTAGTAGTAGGGCATTTGTAGCCCAATAAATCCGCATCAAAACACTGTCAATAGAGGGGAGTTGCACCATTTGTGCGTCTGTGTGTCCGCACCAGAAAATCATGCCTCTGAAAAAGGTGTCTCACCCCAATTATTACCCAAATGAGCAAATGAACTTTGATGCACCCCTTTGCGAATCCACAAGTCTTGAAATCCATAAGCCTTGAAATCACTGAAAAATGGGGTAGAATCCCCAGGCAGTGGTCTCTTAACTCCCTCTCGCAAGCAAGCGAGAGGGCAAAATATTTTTATGCCCTGGTTTCAAGAAGAAAAAACATTCAATAAACAAGATATTCTCACCCTCACCCATCGTTTTGCGGAAGAGGCGAAAAAGCGGATTTGTGCTCATCCTAAACGAGTCTTGCTCCTTCCGCCGGATATTACCCGCGCCCATAGCGGAGCCGGCTATATCACCGAGGAACTCTACAACATCTTTGCCAAAGATGCCGAAGTGCAACTCATCCCCACACTCGGACAGCATGTTCCCCACACGCCGGAGCAAAACCGTTGGATGTTCGGAAGCGTCCCCGAAGAAAAAATCATTAAGCATGATTGGCGTGGCGACTCCAAAGTCGTCGGCGAAATTTCTGCCGATTTCGTCAAAGAAATCTCCGGCGGCAAAGCCGACTGGGCGATTCCGGTGGCACTGAACCGCAAACTTTTTGACGAAAAATGGGACATTGTTCTGAATATCGGACACGTCGTACCGCACGAAGTGCTGGGCTTTGCGAATCACAACAAGAATTACTTCATCGGGCTTGGCGGCAAGGAAATGATCTGCGCTTCGCACATGATGGCGGCGTGTTGCGGGATTGAAAACAATCTCGGCATCCTGACGACTCCGTTGCGTGCCTGCTACAACAAGGCGGAAGAAGAGTTTTTGGGACACCTGCCCGATGCATATTTTCAAGTCGTGATGGCATACAACACTGCCGGTGAACTTGTCCACACCGGCGTTTATGCCGGCGACGATGTGGAAACCTATCTCGCCGCTGCCCGTGCTTCGCGAAAGCAAAACATTACCGTCGTGCCGCCGCTCCAAAAAGTGGTTGCTGTGATGCAGGGGGACGAATTTTACAGCACCTGGGTTGCCAACAAGGCGGTCTATCGTACCCGAAAAGCAATGGCAGACGGCGGCAAACTCTTGATCATTGCACCCGGCTTGAAGCGGTTCGGAGAGCAGCCGGAAATTGATGCGATCATTCGAAAATATGGTTACACCGGTACAGAAAATATCATGAAACGATACCATGCAGCGGCACCGACCGATGATTTGAAAGATTTGGCGGTCGGAACAGCACATTTGATTCATGGCTCTTCGGAAGGTCGGTTCACCATCACCTACGCACCGGGTGATGTTTCTAAGGCGGATATGGAGTCGGTCAACTTCGGCTATGCCGACTATGTAGAGACAGTGAAGCGTTACAATCCGGCGGCGTTGCAAAATGGTTTTAACACGATGCCGGACGGGGAAGAGATTTATTTCATTAGCACGCCGTCGGCTGGGCTTTGGTCAACAGCGGAGCGGTTGAATTAAGTTGGTGCCGGGCGGCAATAGACTGCTATACCGTCATGACCCTCCTCGCTGCTCGGCTGGGAGAGGGTTTTCAATGATTCTGACAAAATTTGCTCTCCCTGTCGCTTTCCGCAATCCGAAATGGTAGAATAGGGGTTTGAATCTTCAAGAGGAGGTGCGTCTGCGTTGCGGAGGAACTCAAATGTCGAAAAATTGCCAAAAATATATCGTTCTGCTTTCCATAGGGCTATTGCCCCTGTTTCCCTTTTTGGTTGGTTGCGGCGGATGCTCGCCTGAGCCGAAACCGAAGCCGGTCGTTGCGCCCGCAGAGCCGGAAGTTGATAGGACACAACCTGCTGAGCCGGTAGTGCCGGAACCGACGATGCCGGAAATCGCTATGCCGGAAGTGATCGAACCGCAACTGGTTGTCGAGCCGATGCTGGTCGTTGTGCCGGAACCAGCGGCTGTCGAAGAGCCCCTTGTAACGGCACCGGAGCCGGTAGTGCCGGAACCGGTCGTTGTCGAGGAGCCTGTCGTCACGGAACCGGCAGCAGAGCAAACGGAAGAACCTTCTGAAGGCGTTCGCACCGACTCTCCGGTCAATCAAACACCGCCGGTCAATACGGAAACGCCGCTCAACACCGATTCGCCGGTCAACACCACCTCCCCCGTTCAGGGAAGCAGACTCTCGCCGTCGCTTCTGCGCCTGCTTTCGGCGGCACTGCTCATTTTGCAGGAAGAACCGGAAGCACCAGTGCCACCAACACCAGTGCCACCAACACCGGCACAGCCGATACCAACGCCGCCGACACCGGCAGAGCCTGCACAATCGGCACAGGCTGATGATCTTACAGAACCCACGCCGGCACCGCCGCAACCAACGGTTCCTGCTGTTGTCGGACAGCCGCCTGCGGTGGAACCGCCGGGTATGGGACAGCCGGGCATGGGACAGCCGGGTCGTGAACAAGGACAACAGCAAGGTCGCGGACAACGAGGCGGACAGCAATTTGGTGAACAGCCGTTTGGCGGACAGCAATTTGGCGGACAACAATTTGGAGGACAGCCGGGAATGGGGCAACCGGGCATGCCGCCGGGCGGTATGCAGGGCGGACCGCCCGGCGGCGGTGGTCCCGGCGGGCGTGCAATGGGCGGACAGCCGCCGATGATGCCGCCGCCATCTGCGGTGCAAGTACCAAGAGACACACCTGCCGGAATGGTGCGTATTATCTCCCGGAATCAGCCTTGGAGGGAGATTATCGAGTGGGTTGCCGATCAAGCCGCTTTGTCCCTGCAAGCCGACAGGATGCCCACCGGTACGTTGAATCTGAATGACAATGAATACTATACACCTACGGAAGCGTTGGACGTTCTCAATGCTTATCTGCAATTCAAAGATTACTCGCTCGTCCGAAAGGGAAGGACGCTTTTCGTCCTCTACTTGCCCGACGGTATTCCGCCGAATTTGTTGGAAACGATCACTTCGGAGGAACTTGATGAGCGCGGTAAGTATGAAATCTGCCGGGTTGTCTTCAATTTGAATCGGGTGCAGCCGGCAGTGGTCCAAACTGAAATCGAAAGGCTGCTTGGTCCGCAGGGAAACATTATCCCTATGCCGATGTCGCAGCAAATTGTTGTTACGGAAACCGGCGGAGTGCTCCGCACCATTCGGGAAATCATTCAACGGATGGACGATCCTGATTACATTCTTGAGGGAACCTTCCATACGGTAGAGTTGAAAAGCCACACTGCCGAAGAAGCACTCCAAACGATGCGGCAACTGATGGGAATCGATGCCGCCGACACTGCGCTTCGCACAGCAGTCGATTCCACAGGGAAAAGAATCTATCTCACGGGACGCGCCGACATGATTCGACGAGCGAAAGAACTACTCGAACTGATCGACTCCTCTCTCGCCGAGAATGACCCCCGGATGTGGGGAGAAGCGCAATTTGAAACATACGAAGTCGGCACTGCGGACCCTGCGACGGTTCTGTCCGTTCTTCAAACGCTCCTGGTAGGAACTCCCGATGTCCGGCTACAGTTGGATCCCCGGACAAACGCTGTCCTGCTGCGGGCAAGACCTGCGGTGCATGCAACCGTTCGGGAATCTATCAAGCAGATGCAACTCAACGCTCCGCAGATTGACATTATTCCCTTGAAGCGGATGAGTCCCCTGACAGCAGTGGAAAGAATCAAAATGGTTATCCCGACGGCTCCTCCGCTTTCCTCCGCGACGGCAACGGCGACAGGCGGCGGTGGCGGAGGAGGTGGAGGCGGGAACAGACAACAGACCGCATCGGCGGCAACACAACTGCCGACGGTGGAACCCGATACGCTGGCACGCCAAATCATCGTCCGCGGAACCCTCTCGCAGATTAAAGAGATTAGGGATTTCCTTGCCAGTCAGGGAGAGGACGGTGTTGTTACCTCGGTCAGCGTTGCAGGCTCCAGGATGGTTCCGATTTCTCCGGCGGCGACGGCACTGGTGATGGAGCAGTTGCAAGGTATCTTACCGGCACTGGGTCCCAACATCAACGTTATCGCACCGGCACCGGAACCGCCGCCGGTGATGGAACCGTATATCCAGCAAGAACCGACGACGATGCCGGAGCGGCATGAACTGGAAATACCCTTTGAGGGATTGGGCATACCGATTGAAGATTTGATTCGGGAACTGGAAGGTGAGGGTATCCGAAATATCGACTTCCAGTACATCAGAGACATTGACGATCTGATTGACTCCACCTTCGACCGGGAATTGCCGATCACTCAATCACCAGAGACCCCATTACCGAAGTCCCCATTGCCAAAAACAAGGCTGCACCGAATTGCCGAACAGCCGATTCTTGCACAAGTTGCTGCGTCTGGAACGGCTCCCGGAGCGGCGGGACAACAGTCAGATGTCACACTGATGGTAACGCCGGTGGGAATCGTGGTGACTTCGGACGATCCTGAAGCGTTGGCAAAAGTGGAGGAATTGATCCGTATGCTTTCGGACGAAATGTTTCTCGGTGAACTGATTTTCAGGGAGTATTACCTGACTCACGCAACCGCCTCAGTCGTTTCGTCTGAATTGCAGTCGTTGTTGAACACCACCACACCGGGACTGGGCGTGAGCGGAATGGCATCGGTGAACCTGCCGGAATGGCAACAGACGGAGTTGATGGGCATGCTTGCCGCTTCACGGGGGAATGCCATTGAAAAGACGGGAACGGTTACGGTTTCCACGAATGAGCGGTTGAACTCACTTTGGATTCAGGCAAACCGGGTTGACCACAAGACCATCGAACGGTTGATTAAGATTCTGGATCAGCCGAGCAGAGATGACATTGCGAGAAATCCGATTCCCCGGTCGATACAACTTCGCTACATGAAGGCGGCGGATGCACGGACACTTGTCGAGCAGGCTTTTGCCAACCAGATGCGGGGCAGCGGGCAAGCCAACCAGCGGGGCGGTCAACAGCAACAGCCGCAAATGCCGGGCGGTGCCCAAATGCAGCAGATGATGCAAGCCTTTCAAGCAATGCAGCAGGGGCAACAGGGACGCGGCGGTGCGGCGGCAACTCCGAGAGAACAGGAACCGCAAATGACATTGGCTGTGGATACCGCCTCGAATGTGCTGATTGTCTCATCGACAGAATCGACCTTTATCAGCGTAGAGGCGTTTGTAAGGGAACTGGACGAGAGAGCAAGTCAGCAAAAAACGGTGATGGTCACGCAGAAACTCATCAACGTAACACCGACCGTTTTACAGCCGGCACTTGCCGGCTCTTTCGGACCTTCGGTCACATTCAGCGGCAGCACAACAGGGCGCACCACCGGACAACAAGGCGGCTTCGGCGGTGCTAACACGATGACAGGCGGAATGGGCGGCATCGGCAACATCGGCGGCATGATCGGCGGTCAACAACGGCAGATGGGCGGCGGCACTATCGGCGGAGGAACGATCGGCGGCGGCACCTTCGGCGGCGCAGCAGCCCGACCGGCAGGAACCGGCACCATCGGCGGCGGCACCTTCGGCGGTGCAGCAGCCCGACCGGCAGGAACCGGTGCTATCGGCGGCGGTCAGCAGCGGGTCACGGGCGGCACCATCGGCGGACGGTAAAGGTTGGACCGTATAAGCCGGGGGGTGAATTGGACGTTTTTACTTGCGTTCTTTGTCTGTTCCTTTGCGTCTTTGCGGTAAAAAAAGAGAATTTAACCGCAAGGTGCGCGGCGTAAAGAACATGTCAGCAACACCATTCAAAAACCGGAAACTGCCTGCGTGGATGGGGTCGATTCTTTTCCACACGTTCCTTTTGCTGCTCTTACTGTTCTGGTTTTCGTTGCCTAGTCCTCAAAGGGGTGCGCCGGGAGAACGTGCTGCTTCCGGTATGATCCTGCTCCAATCCGGCGGCGGTTCCAGACAACAAGCGGAGGCTGCGCCGAATGAAACGCAAAGTATTGATTCAGAATTGCAGGAACTTCGAGCAGAACGAATCGCGGCGGCAACGTTGATCGAACGCCCCCCCGCACTCACGCTCGCACCGGGACAGAATCCCGGAGCCGCCCAGCCCGGCGGAGGAGTGGCAAACGAACTCACCGAAGCATTTCGGGGCGTAGCCGGTACAGGTATCGGTCCCCATACAGGCGAGGCAACGGTGCAACTTTTCGGGCAACAAGGCAGAGGTAGAAAATTTGTGTACGTATTTGACCACTCCGGCAGCATGGAAGGCAGACGGCTTCAAATGGCAAAGGCAGAGTTACTCCGCAGTTTGGAGGCATTGGAGGAGACACACCAGTTCAATATCATCTTTTACAATCACGGCTGGCAGGCTTTCCGCCCGGGACGAAGGCTCGTCTTTGCTTCGCCGATGGAAAAACAGGAAGCCCGGCGGTACATTGAGAGCATCGTATCGACAGGGGGAACGCAGCACTACGGAGCATTGAGGGAAGCGGTTGCGATCAGTCCCGACGTAATCTTCTTTTTGACAGATGGCGAATCGCACGATGATTTAACCCCTGTTCAACTTGAAGAGATCGAGCGGGCAAATAACCGGCTTGGTCGCGGTGTGCAGATTAACGTCATCCAATTCGGCGGCGGCGGTTTTGCCGAACGACCGTCCAGCCGTCTCCGGCAGTTGGCAGAGGAAAATCATGGCGGGTATGAGTTTCACAACGTGATGGGCGTGCCGTAACGGCACCGTTTTCCTTTTCCCGATTGCTGCTGGACAGAAACGGCATGAAAATGTATCGTAGCCGTTCACGACATGTTCCTTGCGTTCTTTGCGGTTAAAAAAAGAAGATTTAACCGCAAAGACGCAAAGAAGCGCAGAGTTCGCAAAGTCCAATTTCTCCCCGTTTACAGCATATTCAACCCTTCAAGCGAGCCAGAAGGTTGATTCCTTCTAAAATGAGCGGATAGTGATGTTCGATTTTTTTGGGTGGAATCACGCAGAAAAGTCCCGGCAGGAGATATTCTGCGTCGCCGCCGGTTATAATCACGCTGGTTTTTTTCGTTTTGGAGACCATGATGTCGTAGAATTGCCGGATCGCTCCGATGGTTCCCCAGTAGAGTCCGCTTTGAAGGGCCTCTTCCGTATTTCTTCCGGGAAACATAGGCGGGATTGCGTCGCATGACTTGGGATAGGCGGGAATCGAAACATGCGGCAACTTGTCCGAGATGAGCGGATAAACATGGGAGAGTGCAGTCAGACCGGGCAGGATCGCACCGCCGCAGAATATCTGTTCGTTGACAACATCGACGGTAATCGCTGTTCCCGCATCGACAATCAGCATCGGCGAGTCGCCGTGGAGTTGCACTGCCGCAAATGCCGCGAGCAGCCGGTCGATGCCGACTTTTTCAGGATGCTTTACATTGATGTCTAATGGAATCTGCCGGTGAGTCATCAGTTTGAAAGTATCCTTAGGTCTTATTTTGAGGATTGCCTTTTTTAAGTGTTGCCAATGGAGTTTTCCGGTTTGGATAATGTGCCAAGTGATCGGTTGGGGGTGCGCACTGGGCATTAACTTTCCTGTATCGGTCGTTGCCCCCCAGCGAAGCAGATGTTGGGAAACAAAGTCATCAAGCCGGTCTATGATGGGCGGAATTGTCCACACGTAAAACTCGTTGTCCGTGTGAGGGACAGAAACGAGACATTTTAGGTTGGTGTTGCCAATATCAACAGCGATGTTCATGATGTGTGTCAGTGAGGGTTATCGGATATATTGAAAAGGGCAATGAGGTTTGATTCTCTTTTTTAACCGCAAAGTACGCAACGAAGTGCAAGGTTCGCAAAGCAGTCCGTCGACACGTTTGCCTAATGAGGTAGGTTGCCGACCGCCGGGCGGCAACATGCGGTACTCCGCACTTGGGAGGCGAACACGCCATGCCCCGCGTTTTCCAGTGCCAGTCGGCTATCGCCGACGCAACCGCCCGGCGGTCGGTTGCCTACCTTGGCTGTCCCAATTGCAAACGTGTCGACGGACTGGTTCGCAAAGGACAATTTCATACCGTTTCAGGGATCATGTGCCGTCCGTGAGTCTCACTGCTCTCGAAGGTCGATACACTTCATCGACTTTTGATCGCGAAGGAGTAAACGTCCCTCGACGATTGCTATCGGTGCCCAGCAGGCATAGTCTTCCATAGTTTCGACCTCAAAGTATTTGTGATACCCCGACGGTGTTGCCCGGATGCCCGAAAGGATGCCCTCATCATCCACAATCAAAATCATACCGTCCGCGATGATGTAGGGTCCGCTGCCGAATTGCTGAGTTCTGCCGCTTTCCCAAACGACTCGTCCGTTCACATCCAAACAGACAAACTGCTTGCCGCGCTGCCGAAGTCCGAAAATATGCCCCTCATAATAAATCGGCGTTTGCTGTTCCGAGTCGAATACGGTATCCGGCAATTCAAATAACATGCGTGCGTCATATTTTCCCGCTTGCGAATCAAACACGATGTGCAACATCCCTGACCCGCGATTGTACCCGCCGCTGAAAAAGATTCGATTCTCTGACAAAATGACCGGCGACGGACACGTTGCCAATGCTGTTTTCCAGCCGGTCATCGACCAGAGGATTTCTCCATCCGTTGCACGTACTCCGGCAAGTCCATCGTCACCGAGATAAACGAACGTCAGTTGACCATCCAGCGTCATCGGTGCAATGGATGTATGTGTCATATTCCAGGCAAAGGGATTCGGCGTTCGCCATACTTCTTCGCCGGTTTCGCAATCGAGGGCGACCATGAACGCTTCGGGACCGACGGGAGCAATGATTGCGGACGGCTGGTCTCTGCCGGGAAGTGTTACAATAATCGGACACTGTCCCGCATACCAATCTGGTTCGACGGTTCCATATACATGCCGCAGGTCAATGAGCCATTTTTCCTCGCCGGCCATAGCATCGACGCAAAGGACATGACATTTCGGACCGATTGAAACACAATACTGGTCAGTAACAGCCGGTATTGTTCGGGACATACCATGATTCTTTTTGATTTGTACCGGATAGGAGTACCGCCAGATTTCCTTGCCATCGTCGAGCGAGAGACAGCGGAGCGCATCCCGTTGGCGGGCTTCATCATAATCTTTGATATAGACTCGCCCATTACGGACAGCGAATCCGGCGTAACCTTCGCCGAGGGGTAAGCCCCAGAGAGTCGGCGGCGGGTTATCGTCCGACCAATTTCTTCGGAGAGCAACCCTTTCCGTCGAAATGGCATCGTAATTATCACCGCGAAACTGCGACCAGGTTGCCGCTATTGGAGAGGGCGTACCGGTTCCGGGCGTGAGAGTTCCTTCGACGGGAACATAAGGAACACTCACAACGTTCCTTACAACAGGAAGCCGGATTTCGATCTTGCTGGCATCACCGCGAAAGGCGAAAAGGAATCCCAGTGCCAATCCGGTACTGCCGATGATGAGCAATCCGGTGAACAAGTAAATGGATAGGGTGATGATGGTTACGGGACGCATATTTTTGAGGAGTTAGGAGTCAGGAGTTAGAAGTTAGAAGTTAGGAGTCAGGAGTCAGGAGTCAGGAGTTAGAAGGATGCCCTGTCAATGGGCGCAGAAGTTATATACTGCACCACGCCATAAGAACGTTTTTGGATTGCCAAAACGCCGTCCCCTCTCCCCTTGGGGGAGGGTTAGGGTGGGGGCAGGGCGCAAGAACGTAATGCCCTCACCCTCACCCTCTCCCAGAGGGAGAGGGGACGGAAAAACGGACAATTATGCCATGTTCTTCTAACTCCTAACTCCTCTCTCCTAACTTCTGCTTTACACAAAGGGCTCATACACACCCGGCACGGGCACGCTGCTTTCGTAGAAGCCATCGGCATCGGGCTGTACGGGTGCCGGATCGTCGAGACTGGTGATTTCGCCATTCGGATGGTACGGTCTTCCCTTTTCAACGAGTTCATCCCACCTCACGACCTTGCCGCAATAGGCGGCTTCACGACCGAGTGCCGCCGCCATACATGCCATTGCCGAATGATAGCCGTCATTCCGCGGCGTATCCTCGCGGATTGCCTTGACGTGCATATCGTGTTCCCACTGATACGCTCCCTTCGGCACACGCTCCTGATTTCTCCACTGCTCCCCGCTGCGCGGCGACAACTGTCCCGGTGTTCCGCTTCCGTTTGTACCATAGACATGTTCGGAGACATTGTCCCAGGTGTTGCGAATATGCCGGCACTGGCTGAACATTCTGGAGCCGTCCGCATAGGTAAATTCGACGAAGAAATGATCCCACGCCTGACCATGACGATAGAGCGGACCCCTGTTCGCTTGATACCACTCATCCCAAGCGGCTCGGTCTGCGAAGGGAGGTGCCTGCCGCATCAACTCTTCGGGACCGGCTTTATGAGTCCGCCCCCCCTGTGCATTGGCTTCAACCGGATGTGCCATCCGGTCACCTTTGCCGTGAATCCAGTTGCCGATGTCGATATTATGGGCATGCTGTTCGGCAATGTTGTCGCCGCACAGCCAAACGAAGTGATACCAGTTGCGGAGTTGGAAACCCAGTTCGGATTCTCCGCGGTTCCGGTTACGCTGCCAAATCCCGCCGCCGTTCCAGAAAACACGGGTGTATTGAACGTCGCCGATTTTGCCTGCGTGAATCTGCTCGATCCAGTTGTAGTAGTGCGGTTCATAACGCCGCTGGAAACCGACAACGACCTTCAGGTTCTTTTCATCAGCCATCTTATTCGTTTCCATCACGTGCCGAAAGCCCGGTGCATCAATACAGATGGGCTTTTCTACAAAAACGTGACATCCTCTTTCGACGGCTGCCCGGTAGCGGTAAGGATGCAAGCCGGGCTGGTTGGCAATCACCACCATATCGCCGGGGTCAAGGCACGCGATGGCGGCTTTGTAGCCATCAAGACCGCCGAAGACCTGGTCTTCAGGAATCTCAACTTTGCCGAACAGGGGACTTTCTTGATTTTGACCATCATTGCGCAACCGCCCTGCTGCTCCCCTTGCCATGTGTTCAAAGACATCGGCGACGGCAACAACCTTGTAGTTATCACCGACTTGGGCACGGTCCCGGATGGCACCGTTACCGCGTCCGCCGCAGCCGATGAGGGCGATTTTCATTTGATCGCTCCCTTGTGCGTGGGCGGATTGGGAAATCGTGAGTCCGCCCGCCAATGTTGCACCGGCAGCAAGGACACTCGAAGTTTTCAGGAATTCTCGACGAGAAGATTGTTTGGACATTGAATCACCTTTCTTGTTTAAGAGGGACTTTTGATAAAGGGGTAAAATATTCCCCAACTGTGAGTCCATTGTAACAGGTGGAAAAAGTGTTTTCAAGTATCCTGTTCACTAATGGTACGGCTGTGCGGCTGGGGTGCAAAACTTGTGTGGAGTTATTCCGTCCCAACGGGGTTTGGCATCCCTTGCGGTTAAATTCTCTTTTTTTACTGCAAAGGCGCAAGGAAGCGCAAAGTCCGCAAAAGAGTAATTTCATGCCGTTTACGGCACAGGCGACCCTCATTCCTTCAAATGCTCTCTGACGAACTTGACATTTTCATAGTTGATGGCGGTGATTGCTTGGATAAAATAGCCGTAGTGCAACTGTTCATCGGGAAATAACGCAACCTCCAAATCGGGCTTCGCCATAAGGAGTGCCGATACCTGTTGCCGCAAATGCTCGAAACTTTCAATGTCCTGGTGGTCTAACTGAATTGCCGCCAGTTGACCGTCCGCATCAGCAAGGAGCCGAACCAGCACCGAATCGGCATCAATTTCGACGAACCGTCCCTGTTCTGCCGGCGACATTCGGACGTTAAAATCTCCTTCGGGAATGATAATTTTGAACGTCAGCACGAAAAACGTCAATAACAGAAAGACCACGTCGATCATCGGGGTCATATTAATTTTCGGCTTTTCAAGAAGTCGTCGCGTGCGGTGCATGATTACTCTATTTTAACATGTTTTTTATGCAAAGGTGCAGAGACAAGAGATAAAGGGATGTGTAAAAGTTTTTGTGGGCTCCTTACCCCCTCGCCCTATTAAGGGCAGGGCATAATAGCCCAGAGTTTCAACCCTAGGCACAAAGGCACGTGTTGCCTTACCCTTGCAGGGCGGCAAGGAAGGAAGTATTCTAACTCCTAACTCCTGACTCCTAACTCCTTTCCCCCCTTTCGGTTACAACATATTTTTGGAAATTTCCCCAAAATTCCCAAAATTTCTCCTATGAAAATCCTCACTCGTGCGTCTATAATATCGGGAAGGCAATAACCGGTTAAAAAATTCCCAAAATGACACAAGAAGACTCGCTTTACGACGCGATACGCCGTTACGCGGCTCGATTGCTGTCCAACCTCGAAGCAGGAGAAGACATTGCGCAAGAAGTCTTTCTCCGCTTGGAACAACAACGTACCCTATCAAATGGGAAGAGTATCACAAATCCGCAGGCTTGGGCGTACAAAACCGCCCGAAACCTTGTCATCGACCACTATCGGAAGGATAAGACTGTTCCGTTGTCCGATGACTTGCCTGCGGAGGCGACGAAGTTTGATCCTGTTATCCTCGCAGAAAGAAAGGAGATACACACTATGATTCAGCAAAAAATTAACGACCTTTCCCCCAGACATCGGGAAGTGTTACGCCTGAAGTTTCAGGAAGGTCTCAAATACACCGAAATCGCCGAAGTGCTCGGCGAATCGGTCGCCACCATCGGCTGGCTTCTGCACGAAGCCATTTCCTTACTTCGTCAGAAGTTAGAAGTTAGGAGTTAGGAGTTAGAAGATTCTAATTTCCGACTCCGCCCATTCTAACTTCTGACTCCTAACTCCTAACTCCTTAAATACTATGACAACCATAAATACCACCGATCCTCGTCTTACCGCTTTCGTTCTCGGCGAATTGTCAGCCGAAGAGGCGGGAGACATTCAGACCGCTCTCGACCAGAACGTCGAATTGCAAACCGAAGTGGCGGCGATCCGAGAGATCGTCGCCCAAATTGAAAGTGCGATGCTGGAGGAAGACGGCAACCACAGAGCACAAAACCACAGAGCCCGTGGCGTAAGCCAGGGTTCCCTATCTGACGATACGGGCTCTGTAAACGTTCGCTCTGTGAACGTCCGCCGCCGTTGGCTCATTCCCGCCGTGATCACCGCCATTGCCGCTTCGCTCGTCGTCGCACTGGCGTTGCCCCTTGTGCTGAACAAAGAGCCGGGGACGCAGCGCAGCGCAGTTCCCGGATTTCACGACATGGAAGCCGGGAACGTAGGCGATAGCCGTAGCGACCGGATCAAAGCGGTTCAATCCGACGAAGAATCCGGTCTCTCCGCTGCGCTGCACTCCCGGCTTCCATCTGATTTCTCAATGGACAAAAACCGATCTGCCGAAACAGCGGAATCAGTGCCGTCCGCCCCTTTCGACTCTAAAGAACTCCAAAAGAAAGTCGATAGGGAAAACACTCAACAGCCTTCCGCGTCCGAACCTCTCGTCGTAGGACGAGAACAGTTAAGGACATCGGTACAGACATTACCGCTTGCCGAGCAATCCGAGGCGAGTTCCAGTGCCGGTGGTCGTGGTGGTATGAGTGGTTCTGGTACTGGCACTATGGACGGTTTTGGCGGGGGCGGTTTTTATGGCGGCGGCAGTATGGGCATGGGTGGCATGGGCAGTGCTGTGCCGCAATCCAATCCGCAACCCGCATTATCCGCCCGTCCCTCAGGTTCGTCGCCTGCGCAGCAGCCCGCCCGTCCCGGTCTTGAAAGTCCGTCGCCTCCGCAGATGCCTGCCATGCAACCGTATAGCGCGGTGCCCCTTGAAAACTCGCAAGCCGCCCCGGAAGTCGAGCGAAGGTTTCGAGAGAACTTTCGAGAGAACGTGGTACTAGTACAACGAGATTCCGACGACCGACGCTTTGTCCAAATCGCTCCGCCCATCGGGGAACTGCCGCCTACCAGGAGGGGGATGACACCCCCCGTTCGTGAGCCAGTGGTCGTTAACGACTCCTATAACAATGCCAGAAACGAAGCCTACAAGGAATTCACCGAAAACGATTTTCTCCCCGTCAAACTGGGCGAGTTTTCGACCTTTTCCATCGACGTGGACACCGCCTCCTATACCACAATGCGGCGGTATGTCAGGGACATGAATCGGCGACCGCCCGTGGAGTCCGTGCGGCTTGAAGAGTATCTCAATTACTTTACCTACGATTATGCTCAACCCGACGGCGAAGCCCCCTTTGCGACGCACGTCGAAATCTTTCCCTGTCCCTGGCAGTCGGAACACCTCTTGGCACGCATCGGCATTAAGGGGAAAGAATACAGCATCGAAGAGAGACCGGCACTCAATTTGGTCTTTCTGGTCGATGTCTCCGGTTCGATGGCACCTGCCAATCGGCTGCCGCTGGTGAAGCAGGGCTTGACCGAGTTGGTCGAAAAACTGCAACCAAAAGACCGGGTCGCCATTGTTACCTATGCCAATAACACCGCGTTGGCGTTGCCTTCCGTCTCTGCACAGGAAAAGCGGGCGATTATCGACACCATCGACGGCTTGCGTGCGTCCGGCGGAACCTACGGCGAGTCGGGAATCAAACTTGCTTACGATACTGCCCGAAAGTATTTTGATAAAGAGGCACAAAACCGGGTGATCCTCTGTACCGACGGCGATTTCAACATCGGCACGACGGATAACAAAACGTTGGAAGAGTTGATTGCCGAAGAAGCAAAGAGCGGTGTATTTTTAACGATCCTCGGTTTCGGCATGGGCAACTTGAAGGATGACCGGCTCAAGACGCTGTCGATGCGGGGCAATGGCAACTACGGTTACATTGACTCGATAGAAGAGTGCCGAAAACTGCTCGTCGAAGGCTTGTCGAGTACGCTCTTTACGATAGCGAAGGATGTGAAGATTCAGGTCGATTTCAATCCGGCGCATGTATCGGGCTATCGGTTATTGGGTTACGAGAATCGAAAACTTCGGGATGAGGATTTTCACAATGATGCAGTGGATGCCGGCGACATTGGCGCAGGACACACGGTAACGGCATTGTACGAAATCGTCCCGGCGGGAGTGCGTATGCCGCAGGCGGTAGATCGCTCGCGCTATGAGACAGAGCCCGTAACGTTCACAGAGCCCGTAACGTCAGTTAGGGAGTCCCTATCTAACGATACGGGCTCTGTGGAATTTGCCGACGAGTTAATGTTCGTCAAACTGCGTTACAAGGAACCGGACGGCGAGCGTAGTTCGTTGTTGGAATATCCTGTAAAGAAAAATGTACAGGAAGCGAGCGGCGATTCACAGTTTGCCTCGGCGGTGGCGTTGTATGGGATGTTATTGCGTTCCAGCCGCCACAGCGGTAAGGGAACGTGGGACACGGTGCTGGAACTGGCGATGCCGAACACGAACGAAGATAAATACCGGGAGGAGTTTATCGACTTGGTGAAGAAGGCAAGAGAGTTGCGGTAGAGTGCCGTACACGGCATGAAAATGTACTTTGCGAACCTTGCGGGAACTTTGCGTTCTTTGCGGTTAAAAAAAGAATTAACCGCAAGGGACGCAAAGGAAGTGCAACGTTCGCAAAGAAAAACGTCCCATTTGTACCCGTTTGTGGTCTATCTTGATTCAAGGCATCATCAACTCATTTTTGCCCTGTGCGGCGCAAAAAACAGCACCGTGGATTGTTTTTTCCGAAAATTTTGCAACAATGACCCATCCGCCTCGCAGGGCAAAGCGGCTAACCCTTAAAACTATAGTGAAAAAACTTACATTCCCAAAGATAGGCATCGCCGTTTGCCTTGCCGGTTTGCTTTCTGTGCTTTCTGTGGGGCAAGTACCGCCGCCAGCCGATGCTGACCGCAAGGCGGGAGAACGCATGACCGTTACCATCAAAGACGTAGAGTGCGCCTTCCGTTGGTGTCCGCCGGGAACGTTTATGATGGGCAGTCCAGAGAACGAGGCAAATCGAGGTAGCGATGAGCGTCAACATGAAGTTACATTAACACGCGGTTTTTGGATACTTGAGACCGAAGTAACGCAGAGTATGTGGGAGAGCGTGATGGGGAATAATCCGAGTCAATTCAAGGGGGCGACACTTCCGGTGGAGCAAGTCTCTTGGAATGACTGTCAGGAGTTTATCACGAAGTTGAACGCTCTTTTAACCGGTACACCGGGTGCCCCTGCGGGTTACACGTTTTCGCTCCCAACGGAGGCGCAGTGGGAGTATGCCTGCCGGGCGGGTACGGCGACGGCGTATCATTTTGGAGACACGCTTAGTGCCGGACAAGCAAACTTCGGCAGCAACATTGGACGGACACGGGAGGTCGGCAGTTATCCTGCGAATGCTTGGGGCTTGAAGGACATGCACGGCAACGTATGGGAATGGTGTTTGGACTGGTATGGCGACGATCCTTACGGTGCTGCAACAGACCCTACGGGGGCTGAACGGGGCTTGCTTCGCGGACTTCGCGGCGGGGGTTGGGGCAGCAATGCGCAGGATTGTCGGTCAGTGGATTGGAACCGCTACGATCCGGCGTTCCGGTTCAACTTCATTGGACTCCGTCTTTCCCTAGTTTTCGAGTCTCGTTAACACATTTCCGTAAAAGGCAGGCAGTCGACCGCCGGGCGGCTGCGTCGGCGATGTACCGTAAACGGCATGAAATTGTCCCTTGCGTTCTTTGCGAAAACTTTGCGTCTTTGCGGTTAAAAAAAAGAGAATTTAACCGCAAAGAAAGCACATTAACGTCTCCCCCACTTATTCAACGCCCTGTACAACTTTGCCACATCGACCGGTTTAGAAAGATGAGCATTCATGCCCGCTTTCATACTCTCCGCAACATGCTCCGCACCGACATTCGCTGTCATTGCCAGCACTGGTAACGTGCTGAAACGAGGATCAGAACGAATTTGAGCCGTTGCCGTCAGACCGTCCATTTCCGGCATTTGAATGTCCATCAACACTACATCGAACACGCCTTCATGCAGACATTCCAATGCCTTGATGCCGTTTTCGGCAAAGGTTGTTTCGCAACCCACCGAAGTCAGCAGTTCTTTCATAATCATTTGGTTGATTCGGTTGTCTTCGGCAACAAGAATTCTCAGTCCCCGCAATTTTTCCGTGCCGATAAGAATGCTGCTTTCTTCGGCGGCTGAGGATTTGTCTTCCGGCAGAGACAAGGAAATGTGAAGTCTGAAAACGCTGCCTTCCCCCAGTCGGCTTTCGCACGTAATTTTTCCTCCCATCAGTGTCGCTAAACCGTTGCTGACGGCAAGTCCCATGCCAAGCCCGGTATGTTTCCGGGAGTACGCCGATTCGATGGAGAACATGGGGGTGAATAACTTCTCGATTTGCGACTCGCAGATGCCGATTCCAGTGTCGCGGACTTCAAATATCAGCGGTATCGTATCGGCAGTGTTACCGTTGTTCCGGTAAATCCGTACCTCTACGCCTCCGGTCTCTGTAAACTTCACGGCATTCATGATGATATTGAACAGCACTTGTTGTAGCCGCGCGGCATCCCCCAGCAATTTATCCGGCACATCGGCATCGAAAAATGTGCGGAGAGACAACGATTTTTCTTCGGCATTCGGACGTGCCATATCGCAGATTCCTTCCGCCAAGTCGCGCGGAGAAAATTCGGCGGCTTCCAATGCGATTTGACCCGAATCGATTTTGGAAAAGTCCAAAATTGATTCGATTGCCGATGTCAATAATGTAATGGACTGTACCCCGCGATGAATGAGATTTTGCTGCTCCTTACTGATGTTTTTGGTGTCATCAGCGATGCGTGCCATCGCTTGAATGGCATTCAACGGGGTGCGGATTTCATGGCTGATCGATGCCAAAAATTCATTTTTCGCTCTGGCGTATCTTGCGGCTGATTCCTGATCACGCAAATCACGGATGTATCCGACCAAAGTATAGCCCTCCCCTTTGGGAACACGGGTCAGCGTCGATTCCACAGGAAGTAACTCGCCGGTTGCCGTGAGGTGCGTCCATTCAAACTTGACCATGCCGGACACAAATGCCGTTTTAACAATCTCGTCCCCCTTTTTCCTAGAAAGACTGCCGTCCGGCTGATGTTCGGGTTCCATTGTATAAAACCGGGCAAGTAATTCCTCTTTGCTGGATACTCCAAAGAGAGAAACAGCAGCCTGATTGCAGTCGGTCAGGCTGCCATTCTCATCCCAGAACATACAGGGGATCGGCATGGCATCGACCATGATCCGGTTGCGTTCTTCGGCGGCAATCAGACGCTGTTCCGAAAGTACCGATGCTAACAGCGCACTGATTGCCTGAATGGTTTCTCCATCGCCGTGACTCAAACGTGTGAAATAGGGAACCATCTCGACGCAACGTCCAGCGATGAGAACCGCAAACAGTTCTCCTCCCAAAAAAACGGGAGAAGAAACAAAATAGGGTAAACCGAGTGTTTCCCGCAAATCTTTCAACCGGTCTGCTGAATCAGCTCCTGTAACGAGTACCGGATGGTCGGTATCGAGCAATTCCGGCGGCACGTCGATACGCCGACCGGCAAGGGCGATTTTCTCCTCCGCTGAGTAGCCTTGCAACACCACTGCCGAAAAAAGTCCGTCGGCTTGCTTTTCCAAGACAACCGAGCGTTGCATATTCAGAGCGGCATTCACACGCCGGGCAACGGGAATGAACGCATTTTCATAACTGGCATTCTGCCGCAGAGAGACCGCCAGTTCGGCAAGCAGTGCGAAGCCCCGGCGTTTTTGTTCCAGTTCAATGCGTACAGCAGTCGAGGTGGTATCGAGCGATAAAATCTTCGCTACGTTTTGTTCACACATCCGCACCATTGCATCAAGAGAGACCTCTTGCGATGCGGGACTCTCCAGATGCGATTTCCATGCGTGCGATTCTGCGGCTGCTTTTTTGGCACTACCGCCGCTGCCGTCTTTACTTTGTGAGAAAAGACAAAACACGCCTGACCAGTCGAGTCCTCGAGGCTCTCCGCCGATGGGCGCGACCTCCACGCCGTTGTACACACCGAGTACCGGTACTCGTCCGGCAACGGCTTTTTGAATCACCGGTGCGTCTTCCAAGTCGGAACCCGCATAACCGGCACAGCGTCCTGCACAGTCAATGAACATCGCAAAGACCGGTTCCCGATCACCCATATCGGCGAAAATCTGGTCGATTTTCGGCTTGATGTAATCCAATTCCACCGAGCGGTACATGATTTGGAACTCCGTCCCTTCGACCATATCCGGCTCGAACATGACAATTCCGCCGCTTGCTTTATCGATTCCCAAACAGAGCCGGCTGGCGTAATTATTTTCGTCAAATTTACCCCACCGGTCTCCATGATTGATTCCGAAAATCAGGAAGAAAGGATACCGTTCCGGCGGAATTGCCGAGCCCAGTAATTCGTCGATAAATGAGATTGCCGGTTGTCCGTTGATTTCGAGAATAACGGGTCCCGATGCTTTCGTAACAGTGTAGTATTGGGTGGCGGGTCGGCAGCCATGGATGATGACGTGGTCCACCTGAATATCCCCTGAAAAAGCGAGTGCAATGGCGTTCGATGCACTGACGGAGTTTCCTGTCCACTGTTGAGCCGGACTGCATGCAAGGTCGCCGATCATCCCGACTCCGGTCAAGTCAGGAAAAAATCCGAGTCCTTTTTCGATTCCTGCTAATAGCGGAGTTGCCATCAAGAGCCGGAGACCCTCGGTGGCATCGACGGCATCATAAAGCAGTATCACGGGAGAGTCGGGGGTGGTTCCCAGTTGGGCAAGCCGTTGTCCCAGCCGTTTGCCGGTTTCTTCTTCGCTTTCCTTCATTCCGCCTTCGGTTAATACATCACACTGTACGCCGTCGAGCCAGAAACAGGCAACTCCGATCTGGTCTCCTGCGTACCCATAGTATTCATTGGTGATGACTCCGACGGCTCCGCCGCCATAGATGGGGATCGAGTCACCAACGGCGGCGGCAACAGATTCCAGCAGTACCGACTGGTCGTGCTGGGCGGTGGAAAAGAGCAGCACCATATCGCATGGATTGGTTCTTTCGGCTTGCTGGAGAGCGCGTTCGATGGCTTGTTTTCCTGCTGCTGTGGTCTCTGGATGATCGCTATAACCTACGCCGACTTTCATGCTGTTTTCTGTTTGCCGTTGGGATGTGCTGGAAAGCATGGACGATTGTACCATAAATGCTGTCGAAAAAACAGTCTTATACCGAAAACGGTATGAAAGGCTGCCCTTTGCGTTCTTTGCGAATCTTGCGGTTGAATTCTCTTTTTTTTAACCGCAAAGTTCGCAAGGGAATGCGCAAAGGACGCAAAGAAAACGTCCAATTTCTCCCCGTTTACTGTACAGATATTGCATACAACACAAGAAGATGTTATCATGCACCGCTATTCGTTCCGGGAACAGCGATGAAATTTTCTCGACATTATTTTGTGCTCGTGTGCCTGACATCGGTGTTTTTTCTGATGTGCGGATGCCGGAACGATTCTTCGCAAACAACGGGGAGGGGTGAAGGATTTAACCTCCTTCGTCCGCAGCAATCGAATAACCCGCCGCCGAGACGTGAGATTCAACGCCGTGTACAGAGTGAGGACATGGACCGAATAAGACAATCATTTCAAGAAGGCTTCTCCCCCAGTTCGGAGAAAACCAGTCAAAATCTTCGGAACTTCGGATTGCTCATCGCCGCTGTTGTATTAGTGGCGGCAGGGGTAACCTCCTGGCAATTGTGGCGGCGAAGACAGGCAGAGTGGGCACTGAATGACCCGATGGCTCTCATCAAGGAGTTGAACTATGTGCATCAACTTTCCGACTTGGAGAAGCGGCTGATGCAGGAACTCTCCCAACAAAATGCGCTGCCCACGCCGCTTAAACTTTTTGTAGAACCGAAGTTTCTTTTAGATGCACTGGAAAGCGGCTCGTTCGTTGCCGCCCGCTCTTCTGTGCGGCAACTCCTCTCCAAACTCTTCGACATTACCGCCGAGGGAAGCGAAACCTCCGGTGTGCTCACTGATTCGTCCTCTAAACATTCATCCCCTAAACAAGGGCTTGTGTGATAAGGGCTTGTGTGATGGAGAGCAGGGAACCTCGCTGTCTCTCGCAAGTTTTTGCACGCGGAACTTTGCGTTCTTTGCGGTTAAGAAAAGAATTTAACCGCAAAGACGCAAAGGATAATGAAATGAAAACCCTAGCAGCGGTACCAGTTGACGGTCAGGCATTGCGTGTTATACTACACGGCACACGATAAGCAAAGGCGTTTATCGGCGCAATCATCTCGTTAATGGGTCTCGTTAATGGATTGTGCCGATGAACGCCTTTTTGAATCATTTGAAGGAGTCTTATGCACGGCGAAAAAATTCTCATTCTCGATTTCGGTTCCCAATACCTCCAACTCATTGCCCGGCGGGTACGGGAGTGTGGTGTCTATTCCCGCGTTGTGCCCTTTAATATCACGGCGGAAGAAATCAAACGGCTTGCTCCGAAGGGATTGATTTTCTCCGGCGGTCCCGCCAGTGTGTACAAAGAAGATGCCCCGCTTTGCGACCCGGCAATTTTCGATTTGGGAATCCCTATTTTGGGTATCTGCTATGGTATGCAGCTCATTACGCACATGTTCGGCGGAACCGTTTCACCAGCACCCACTCCCGAAAATGGTCGGGTCGCACTCGAACTCAATGCAGCGGGAGCCGCTTCACCGCTCTTTCAAGGAACGCCGACAACGCAGCAGGTTTGGATGACGCACAGCGATTACGTCTCTGCCCTGCCGCCGGAATTCGAACTCTTGGCAACCTCGCCGTGCAGTCCAATGGGTGCCGTCAAGCATCATACAAAACCGATCTGGGGTGTCCAGTCCCATCCCGAAGTCGCTCACTCGACGTATGCAGCGGTATGGTTCCGAAACTTTGCCCACAATATCTGCGGCTGCAGCGGTTCGTGGACGATGAAAAACTATGCCGCCGCCGTTGTGGAGCAATGCCGGGAAACCATCGGCGATGGCGAAGTGATCTGTGCCCTTTCCGGCGGTGTCGATTCCGCTGTGGTTGCGGCAATTCTTTCCAGAGCCGTCGGTAAGCAGGTCAAGTGTATCCTTGTCGATACCGGCATGATGCGCAAAGGGGAAGTCGCTGCCGTGATCCAAGCCTTTGAAAAACACTTCGACGCAGAGTTAACCGTTGTGGACGCTTCCGTAGACTTTCTGAAATGTCTTGCGGGAATCGAAGAGCCGCAGGAAAAACGCAAACGTATCGGACACCATTTTATTGAAGTCTTTGCCGCCTGTGCAAAGAAACACAAGAACGCCCGGTTCCTTGCACAAGGAACGATCTATCCCGATGTCATTGAAAGCGGTGCCAATCTCGATGGCAACCACCAAGCCGCCGCCGACCACCGAGCGGCGGCAGCAACAATTAAGTTGCACCACAACGTCGGCGGTCTGCCGGAAAAACTCGGTTTTGAACTTGTTGAACCGCTTCGGGAATTATTCAAGGATGAAGTCCGGCAACTCGGCATCGAACTGGGCTTACCGGAGGATTTCGTCTGGCGGCATCCCTTTCCGGGACCGGGACTTGCGGTGCGTTGTCTCGGCGAAGTCACGAAAGAGCGGCTCGACTGTATCCGGGAGGCGGATGCGGTGTTGATTGAAGAAATCCGTGCTGCCGGTCTCTATCGGAAGATTTCGCAAGCGTTTGTCGTGCTGCTTCCGGTCAAGAGCGTCGGCGTAATGGGAGACTGCCGTACCTATGAAGATGCCATTGCGGTTCGCTGTGTGAAAACGGAAGATTTTATGACTGCCGACTGGATGCCGCTCCCTGACGAGTTGCTCCGCAGACTTTCAACACGGATTATTAACGAAGTCAAGGGTGTCAACCGCGTTGTCTATGACATCAGTTCCAAACCGCCGGCGACGATTGAGTGGGAATAGAACGTGCGCGCCGTAAACGGCATGAATTGTACTTTGCGTCCCTTGCGAAAAACGCTACGTTCTTTGCGGTTAAAATAGTTTCGGATTTAACCGCAAAGGATGCCATGGGTTACGCAAGGTGCGCAAAGTACAGATTTGGTACGTTTCGGCATCGGTCAAAGTGCAAAAATTGATTTTTAGAGGTTCCCGTTGGCATAAATCTGTGGTACAATGATGGCATGACTAAAGCCTCTATCAATATTATTGCCGAATCGCTCAACGATTCCGTTCCCTCTACTCATACACTTTATGAGTCCGGCGATATGTCCGGCATTCGGGAACTGGCGAAATTCCAAGACGAACAAGGAGCGGTTTATATTGATGTCAATGTCGGAAGTTTTCCCGCCGACTTTTTTGTGCAAATCATCCGCGAAGTGCAGTCGGTAACGAAAAAGCCGCTCGCTCTCGATTCTCCCGATCCAGAACTGATTGAAGCCGGACTTGCCGCCTATGATGATTCCGCCGGCTTGCCGATTCTCAATTCGATTTCCCCGCTCCGGCTGGAACTTTTTGAACTGTATCGGGTGAAAAAGTTCAAGCCGATTCTCCTGATTTCCGAAGGGGAATCAGGAGCATGCCGCACTGCCGAGGAAACAATGGAGTCCGCAAAGTTGCTCCTCTCCCAAGCAAAAACGGCAGGTATTCCGAACGAGGATTTAATCTTTGATCCGGGTGTTGCCCCTATCGGAAGCGACAGCGACGGAAATCTGATCCGTCTGTTGGAAACAATGCGCAGGCTCCAAGCCGACCCGTCCTTTGCCGGTTGCCATGCCTCGGTCGGTCTGAGCAATTTTACAGTGATGCTTCCGCCGAAACGGAAAGACGGTTCGCTCGTCAAAAGCCCGTTGGAGAGTGCATTCCTCACTCGAACCATGCCGCTGGGCTTGGATTATATCATTGGATCGGTCAAGAAAAATTACGAGATATTGTCCGACGATCATCCGGCAATGCAGTGTTTCGACGACTGCGCAAAACTTGGCGGCTTCGATGCTATTATGCGGGTGCGGGAATTTTATAAAGGGTAAAAGAGAAACCGGGAGTGAGGAGTTCTGCTTTCGCCGAAAAGCATGTTACAAGGGGCGCAAAGAATGTATTTTTAGAGGTTACGGACTCAAGCCGTCGACACGTTGTCAAGTTAGGCAAACTGGGTAGGTTGCCGACCGCCGGGCGGCAACTGCGGCTTGCCGCACCTGTACTTATTTTGCCGAACACGTTCGCCAGTCGGCTATTGCCGACGCAACCGCCCGGCGGTCGGTTGCCTACCTTGGCTGCCCCAATTGCAAACGTGTCGACGGACTGGTTACGGACTTGGGGGACTGACTTTTGTGGAACATTATAGTAGAATAGCCGCTATGACATCACCAGCACGTACCGCAACTCTTTCGCGAAGTACGAAAGAGACGCAGATCTCACTGACACTCAATCTGGACGGCACCGGTCATTCCGACATTGCAACGGGTGTGGGGTTCTTTGACCACATGCTCACGCTGTTTACCGCTCATTCCTTAACGGATCTGACGCTCCAATGTAACGGCGATGTTCAGGTGGACGGGCACCACACGGTTGAGGATTGCGGTATTGTACTGGGACAGGCATTTGCGGAAGCACTCGGCAGTAAAACCGGTTTGCGGCGATACGGGCATTTTACCCTGCCGATGGATGAAGCCCTGGCAAGTGCCGTCATTGATTTTTCAGGACGCGGTTGTCTCGTTTATAACGTCGAATTTCCGTCGGCGCGAGTCGGACAGTTTGATACGGAACTCGTGCGTGAGTTCTGGCAGGGCTTTGCCGGTACGGCAAAGTGTGCGCTCCACCTGACGTTGCACTACGGCACGAATGCACACCATATTGCAGAAGCACTCTTCAAAGCCGCTGCCCGGGCTATTCGGAGTGCCGCCGAGATAGACCCACAGCAGAGAAGTGTACCCAGTACAAAGGGGGTACTCTAAACATAGAGAATCTCTAAAAATCAATTTTTGCATTTTGTTTATGCCGAAACGCACCGAATTTGTCCTTTGCGCACCTTGCGTAACCCATGGCGTACTTCGCGGTTCAATCCGAACTATTTTAACCGCAAGGGACGCAAAGAATCTATTTTTAGAGGTTCCCTACAGAAACTCATGAATTCAAAAAATCCCGGTTTATTTCGGGGTACAATCTATTTTCATGCCCCAACGTCGAGTGCTCGTTCCGGTTTCCAACCCCGTCGGCGGAATTCGGACTTATTTGATTTATAACCTCAAGCGTTTGCATGAGGCAGGTTATCGCTTCACTTTTATCGCCCCTGCCGGTGAAGGATTCGATGCTCTCAAAAAAGAAGTGGCGGATTGGGAAGAAACGGAATACATTGATATTCCCGGCGGAAGAAAGGGCGGCTTTGCGGCTCTTTGCCGTGTCCTCCGAACACGACGGTTCGATTTAATCCATTCGCAGGGAATCCGCTATGGAACGCTCGTGTCGCTTGCCGATTTTTTCCGGCAAACTCCGCATTTGATCACGCTCCACGATGTGATCATTCCCGGTCAAAATGATTTTGGGCGGTTTGCTCTGCTGAAAAAATGGCTCATCTCATTGGGGACACGCCGGGCTTCGTGTATTATTCCCGTCTCCCGCGATTGTGAAAACAATTATTTGGAGTCCTTTCCCGCTTGGAAAAAGGGACCGGTACAAATTAAACCGATTCGTAATGGTGTGGACGTTGCTTTGCTCGAACGCTTACAAACGCAATTTGAGATTGACCGGCTGCCAAACGTGCGTACACACTTCGGCATTGGCAAAGAGATTATTCTCGGCGGATTTTTCGGACGTTTTATGCCGGAAAAAGGTTTCGACCTTGTGTTGAAAGCACTGGCGCTACTCAGCGAACGAGGATGCGGAAGCCGGTTTCATATCATTGTTACCACCGATGGGAGCGGTTATTTGAAGGAAACCCTCCGGGATACGGCGGCAAATCCTGAGGTTTCCAAGAGGGTACATTTTCTCCCTGCGGTTCCTAACATTGCCCCGCTGCTGTTACAGATTGACGTGCTGCTGACTCCTTCCCGAAGCGAAGCATGCCCGCTTCTGCCGATGGAATCACTTATCCTCGGTACACCGGTCATTGGCTCAGACTGTCTCGGCTTACGTGAAGTATTAAGCGGCACTCCTGCCGTTATTTTGCCGAAAGACAATGCCGAAGCCCTGGCAGAGGCGATTACGGCATTCGCAGATCATCCGCAACCCGTTAAAGATGCTGCCAAAACTTACGTTGCCGAATCTCGCCAACGCTTTGATGTGAACAGGGCAACAGAACAACTGCTGGAACTTTATCAGTCGTGGGCTCCTTGCGGTTGACATGGTGCGGATTTAACCGCAGAGTACGCAATGGGTTACGCAAGGGTGCGCAAGGTACAGATTTGGTACGTTTCGGCATAAGTTAAAATGCAAAATTGATTTTTAGGGGTTCCCTTATGTACCCCGCAAGGGTACAAGGGTTTGCTTTCGGGCAGGTTTTAACAGAGCAGAACTTGCCTTCCCAGAGATACTTGAAAACACAACCAAAAACGCTATACTTAAACGTGTAATTACTGCCCCCCGGAATGTTTTTACATGAATCGCTTCTATTGTTTGAAAATCACGCTTAAAGATGTACACCGCCCGATTTGGCGGCGGTTCGTTGTGCCTGCCGACATTCGCCTGGACAAACTGCATGATGTACTTCAAACCATTATGGGTTGGTGTGATGGGCACCTTCATGCTTTTGAAGTGAGTAAAGGGCGCAGGGACATACAAAGTTACAAGGCTGCCGAATGGATTGATGACGGTTGGGACGATTCCCTGCCGGAAGAGGATTACACCCTTGAATCGCTCCTTTCGGAAAAAGGTGCGAAGATCAGATACCGGTATGATTTTGGCGATAACTGGGAACACGAAATCCTTCTGGAGAACCCAAATTATGACGATCCCGATCAGCCGGGTCCGATTTTTTGTATCAAAGGAGTTGGAGCCTGTCCGCCGGAAGATTGCGGCAGTACATGGGGTTTTGAGAATTTTTGCGAAGCAATAGCAGACCCAAAGCATCCAAAACATAAAGAGTTCAAAGAATGGTATGACGGTAAGTACGATCCCGAACATTTCGACCTTGATGGTGTAAATGAGGAACTCGGTATTGAACAACCATCGACTCCAACGAAAAAAGCGAAGAAAAAGGCAACAAAGAAGAAGTCCGCGTCGTGAAAGTGAAGGAATTCCAAAACACCCATCTGGAAACGCCGGAAAAATGCTAGAAAAACAAGGATATGAACCATTGAGGAATCATCAGATTTATCACAAACATAAAGAACAATTATGACAACACAATTCGTCCATTTACACTGCCACAGTCATTATTCCCCTCACAACGGCACGGCAAGTCCCGAACTATTGGCACGGCGTGCCAAGGTGCTCGGTATGCCCGCTCTCGCCCTGACCGATTACTGCAATCTCAGCGGCATAGCGGAATTGTGCCAGGCGGCGAAAAAATACAACATCAAGCCGATTCCCGGTATCGAAGCCCGTGTTGCCGGAAAAAGCCGAGCCAGTAATGAGAGTGCCTTTGGGATTACGCTCCTCGCGATGAATAAGGAAGGCTGGCAAAACCTGAATCAACTCACACTGCCGATGATCGACGCGAAGTTATTGGAGAAGCATAGTGCCGGACTGATTTGCTTGAGCGGATTTGCCGGTGGAGAAGTCGGTCGCCTGTTAACCGATGAACCCAAGACCGGCTTAACGAAAGCGAAAACCGTCGCCCAGTGGTATCAAAAAATCTTCGGCGACCGTTATTATCTGGAACTGCGTCATCACGGCATTGAATCGCAGCAAGCGTTGTTCGACCAAACGGTCGCCCTCGGAGAGAAACTGGCGATCCCGACCGTCGCCACCAATGACATTCATTATCTCGATCCGGGCGATTGGAAGGCCCATGACCGCTTGCTCCGTCAGAAAGACGACGGGATCAATGCCGATAAAGACGCTCCGATCATGGGGAGTATTCTGCATTATTTCCGCAGTACCAAAAAAATGCTTGCCGCCTTTGCGGGACAGGAAGCCGCCGTTCATCGGACATCGGAAATTGCTGACCGCATTGAACCGAATGTCTGTACATAACGAGGTGCAAAGCATTAGGGAACCTCTAAAAATCAATTTTTACACTTTGACTTATGCCGAAACACACCAAATCTGTATTTTGCGCACTTTTCTTAACCCGTTGCGTACTTTGCGGTTAAATCCGAACTATTTTAACCGCAAGGGACGCAAAGAATCTATTTTTAGAGGTTCCCATTAGTACATTCCGCCTTAAATGGCATTGACTATTTGTTTTCCAATTTTGTCCCGCACAAAGGCACAAAGGCACAAAGAATCTAAACTGCCGTAGATTCCTTTGTGTCCTTCGTGCCTTTGTGCGAAACATCATCTATATCATTGAAGACACGGTGTAGTAGGGCTTTTTTACTGGATTCCGGCTTGCACGGAATGACGAGTATTTTGAGCAAACCAATTCAGGATATGCACTGACCGAAACATGACCAAAGAAATCGAACAAAAATTGGCAGCCGTCGCCGCTGAACTTCAACAGGCAAAGCGTGTGCTGTTTATCACGGGAGCAGGCATTTCGGCGGACAGCGGATTGCCCACTTATCGAGGTGTCGGCGGACTCTACAACACCGAAACGACCGAAGAAGGCTATCCTATCGAGCAATGTCTCTCGGCTTCAATGTTCCGAGTCCGACCGGACATTACTTGGAAGTATATGCTTCGTATCGGCGAAGCCGTGATCCAATGCCAACCGAATCCGGCACATAAAATCATTGCAAAGTGGGAAAAGGATTTCGCACAACGCAATGGAAAGATCGTCGTCTTCACGCAAAACATTGACGGCTATCATCGGCTTGCCGGTTCGGAAAACGTTTTGGAGATTCACGGGAACTTGGGGGAACTCTTTTGTACAGAATGTACGTGGGAGACTTCTGTGGATTTGTGTGCGGACAATCGCCCTTCATTGGAGGAGCGATTGAAAGAATACAGTCAGTCTTCCATACCAAGATGTCCGAAATGCAGTGCGGTCATTCGTCCCCGTATTGTGATGTTTGAGGAAATGCTTCCACGACCGGTATTGTCGCAATTTGCGGGAGAGTTTGACAACGGCAACGGCTTTGATATGGTCTTTTCGATAGGAACTTCGGCAATGTTTCCGTACATTACAGCACCAGTCTATGAGGCGATTCATTGCGGCAAGACAACGGTTGAAATCAATCCGGCAACGGGAGAACTGTCGCACCGGGTTGCGTACCATTTGCCGATGAGAGCCGCCGATGCCCTGACTCGGTTGGATGCGTTAATCATGAACCTACGTGACGACGAATGAGTTCCGCAACAAAAATCACACTGAACTCTGACAAACTTGGTTCCCGTGTCAAGCCTATACTGTAAACGGCATGAAATTGTACTTTGCGAACCTTGCACTTCTTTGCGTCTTTGCGGTTAAATTCTCTTTTTTTTAACCGCAAAGTTCGCAAGGGAATGCGCAAAGGACGCAAAGAAAACGTCCAATTTCTCCCCGTTTACAGTATATACCATAAATGGGCAGGATTACCGCACCACCGGCGGCTCTGGTGCTGCTGCGCGGGGAGTGTTCAATCCCCGTATTTGTGTGAGCAAGTCCTCAATCTGTGCATGCACCTCTTCGGTCTGCCGAACGGCTAAACTTTCGGTGGTAGGATGGACGGAGATTGTTCCCTCTCCGCCCAATCCCACGTATATCCACGATTCGGGTTCGACTACGCCCTGGATAACTTTGGAAATACTGTCGAAGGGCGGTCCTATTGATTCGTCTTGGGAGAACACCCTCGATCCCACTGCCACTGTCTCCGTTTCACACTTCATATCCCCCACATAATAAAACCGCGTGAGCAAAGCTCCCTTTGCCCGGCGTTGGCTCGTAATGGTGAGCATTTCATTCTTCACGACATAAGTGAGACCATGTTGTTCGAGAACGGCATCGAGTACGGTCTTCATCTTAATTTTTATTCCGTTTCCTCGCGGTACTGCAACTTCTGTGTTCGTCGAAATACCGGCTTCATGAAGTGCCGACTTGTCCAAAAACATCGGAATCTTCACTTGATCGCAGAACAGTGTCAATGCCTCCTCAAGTGGAAGCGACGAATGACTGCCCAGGACAACGGGCATCTCCAATTGCTGCAATATCCGGTGTTCACTTTCGGGGCGTATGTCTTTGGGGTTCACCGGAGTACCGGCTAAATGATTTGCGGCTTCCTCGCCGCTCCGATACAGATAATCGCGGTCGATATACAGCACCTCTGCTGCATCTTTCTTGTGGATTCGGTTTCCGTTTTGCAAAACTTCATCAAAATAGACGGTACATTTCCAGTGTAGATGATGCGGTTGTGCCATACCAACCATCGGTATCATACGCGGCGGAGCAACATAGTCCGTGATTAACTCCTTTATGATCGCCTTGACGTTGCGGTCAGTCCCGGCGGAGGACGGATTTATCCTTTCCAACGCTTGAAGGACATGCTCGTCCGTGGGGGGAGCGGGAGCGATTCTGTCCCGTGGAGCATCGAAGAGCGGAATCCTTACCGGTTCTGCTTGTTCTGCTTTTTTTGCTTTCTGCAATTCGATTTGCAGTTTATCGATTTCTGCTTGGATTTCGGCGGCGGTTCTCGTTTTTTCTTGTGCGTCGGCGAACGTTGCCGTGCCGAGGAAGAGAGCGAGAGTGAGGGTTACGGCGTAGCGGTACATAGTGATTGTCATTGAAGGATAAGTCCAGATGAGCGGAGGATAGCGATTTCCTCCGCCAGAGGCAAGAGCAGTTTTATGAGTGTTGTCCGTAAACATACGTATGAACGGTTCTGGGACTCACACAATCCAGTACATTCCGCCTTAAATGGCATTGATTATTTGTTTTCCCATTTTTCCTCGCACAAAGGGCACAAAGAATCTCGAATACCTATAAAAGCCCTTTGTGTCCTTCGTGCCTTTGTGCGAAATATAATCTGCATCATTTAAGGCACAATGTAGCAGATGGAAGGCTTGTTTTATTGGATTCCGGCGTGCGCCGGAATGACGGAGGCGATTCCAGACCAATTCGGAACACGCTCTAGAATTCTCTTGAGGCACAATTCAATGAAGAGGAGCGGAACTCAACTTTTTTAATGTTCAACTTATCCTTCAAAAGTTCGTAGAACACCGTGCAGAACCATTCGCAAGTCGAGGGTCCTTTGCTCACCGCCACCCTGCTTTCAGGAAAGGATTTTACCAATTCGTGATTGAGTGCCTTTGCCGGCGTTCCAAACCTGCCTGTTGTGCCTTTCATTCCGCATTGCTCGTAGCCTTGCAGCACTAAATCGAGCAAGGGATCGCCCTCTTGAAAAAGAGTTGCGTGGTGGAAGTTGTCCGCCACCGCCCAAGCCAATTTTTGCGCCTCCTTTACCGCGTGGGCATAATTGTGTTCGTCTAACTCTCCTTCGATTTCGAGGGTGAGCAAGCCAGAATGTCCGTGAAGATAACTTGCCTCCCCCGGATAATTCATGAACCTGTGTGCATATTGGAAGTCCAATTTCACGATTGACCTGTAATTTGCGCTCATTCTATGAATCCTTAAATTGTTTGTAGGAAATCTCTGATGATTCCATTCTACGCTCGTCGATTTCTTTTGTCAAGCGTTTGGGCAATTTTTCCAGGGGATACCGTAAACGGGGGCAAATTGGACTTTCTCTTTGCGTTGCGGTTAAATCCTCTTTTTTTTAACCGCAAAGACGCAAGGAAATGCAAAGGACGCAAAGGTGGGGACTTGCCATTTTTGGCAATTGGTGTTAGACTCTGGGGAGGATTCTCGAAATACCAAAAGTCGCCAAACGTTCCCAACAGACATTACAAATAACAGCACTTTTTCAGAAAACATGACGAACACTCCCCTAGATAACGATCCCCATACTTCCACAGATACTTCCGCAGAGGACTCTACCCATCAAAGCCATATTTCTGTCATCGGCTTGCGCCGTGCTTACCGTCCCGACTCGGAATCGGAAGCCGGACACCATCCTGTCCCCCAGACGAGTAAACTGATAACGCCCGTCGCCTTTGCGCTCGTTCTCGTCCTCATTTTCTACGGCTTCCTACTCTATCAGGGACTGCCGCAAAAATGGACGCAGTGGTCAAATGATCACGATGCGTATTACGAAGCAACAAAACACAGTAAGACTAAGCCGGAAGATGCCGACAAGTTCAAAATCTCCTCCTACGGCAATCAAATCCTTTGGAAGAGAGGGGAAGGCGAACAAAATTTCCGTGTGGAATGGGCAAAGGAGGAATTCACGGACGAATTTACGCCGGATAAGACGAATTCGCATGTCTTTTCGGAGACAACCTCGGCGAAAACATTAACGGTGGATCTCATGAAGTTGTTCGAACATCTGGAGTTGCCTGAACAACGAGGAACTTTCTATGTCCGGCTTGTTAAACTCGGCGACGATACCGAAGCCGACGATGCCGAAGCATTGGAGACTTCCAATGCTGTCCAACTGGACATCAAAATGCCTCATCCGCCGCTGATTATGGTCGCTCCCTTCGCCATACTCTTGCTTTCTATCGCCTTTCTGCCGCTGATACCGGCAACGGCGCATTGGTGGGAGAATAATATGAACCGATTGTTGGTCGCCGGTTCGCTCGGTTTTTTAACGCTGCTCTACTATTTTTTCCTGTGCGATTTTCCGGTCGAGCAGCATTGGCCCACGCACGGCATTGTCGATCCGGCAACGAACGGCAGTTTTGCTGTTGCCTTGACCGTCTTTCTCAATGCAATCCTTTACGAGTTTCTCCCGTTCATTGTGTTGCTCTTTTCGCTTTTCGTGATTTCCGGCGGTATCCGCATTGCCGGGAATTTGAAAGGCACGCCGATGGTCAACTCCGTTATCTTGCTCATCGGAGCGTTGTTGGCAAGTTTCATCGGTACAACCGGGGCGGCAATCCTTCTCATTCGGCTTTTGCTCGACATGAACAGAGAGCGGGTCTATAAGGTACACACGTTTGTCATGTTTATCTTTATGGTCTGCAACTGCGGCGGCTGTTTAACCCCGCTCGGCGATCCGCCGCTCTTCCTTGGGTATCTTCGCGGAGTGCCTTTCGAGTGGACGTTTTACCTTTGGGTCGAATGGATGTTTGTGAATATGTCCCTCCTGGCAATCTATTTCGTTTGGGATACTGCCTTGTTCCGCCGGAAAGAATCTCAAGAATTCAGGGACAAATGTGCCCAAAAAACGAAAATGGAACTTTCTATTTCCGGGTGGATGTTGAATGTTCCGCTTCTGCTCGGCGTGGTTGCGGCAGTGGCTTTTCTTGATCCGGGCAAGACGATCAATGAAGCCCTGCGCTCAATACCGGGCGTTGCAATGATGATGGCAACGCTGGCACCACAGTTACCGCAGGCGTGGCTGGACTTCTATATGCTCTGTACGGACTGGCATCCCTGGTTTTATATGCGTGAGGCATTGCAACTAGGACTCGCCGCAACGTCGCTCATGTTCAGCAGTTATCTTATCCGAAAGGCGAATTCCTTTAACTTTTTGGCGATCGGCGAAGTGGCAGCACTCTTTTTCGGTATCTTTCTCTGTATGCAGGTGCCGTTGCAAATCCTGCACCATGAAGGAAAGGGTATTGTTGATAAGGCGGAAAAAACGACCGGTTTGAGCAAGGAACAACTCTTCTTCTGGTCAACCGGTTCGTTGAGTGCGGTCTTGGATAATGCTCCGACGTATGTCGTCTTTTTCGATACGGCAAGGTCTTTGACTCCCAATAGCGAGGCGGAACTGGAATCGATATTTGTTCCGGCTCTCGACGAGCATGGGGTGCCGAAGAAAAATGAAGAAACCGGTGAGCCGGAAATGGTGCGGAAATGGGAGAAGAATGATAGGGGGCAATGGAGATGCAATGATGGTATCCGAAAACTGGTTCCATTGGGCGGCAGTACCGGTTCCAAAGGTTTTATCGAACATGCTCTCCTCGTTGCCGTCTCTCTCGGAGCGGTCTTCTGTGGGGCGTTGACGTACATCGGCAATGGTCCGAACTTTATGATAAAGGCAATCGCGGAGCAGGACGGTGTGAAGATGCCGAGTTTCTTCGGCTATATGGGATATAGTTTTATGATCCTGTTTCCGTTGCTCATCCTGATGACGCTGATATTCCTGCCGCTGTTCCCGTAAGTATAGAGGGGCGGGCGGCAGGAAAGTATCTTTTGCGCTTTGCGCCCTCTTTGCGTTGTTTTTTTAACCGCAAAGGGCGCAAAGGAAGTGCAAGGAACGCAAAGAAAACACCTATTGACAACAGAGTACCGTATCACCACCCATGACCGTATCATCACCATGAAAGAAAAACTACAAGGCATCCACTGGGAAACGCTGACTGCGGATGCAGCGTTGGAAAGACTCGATAGCAGCAAGGAGGGTCTCACGAACGTAGAGGCTTCCGAACGATTAACCGTCTTTGGAGAAAATAAATTGCCGGAAGGGAAAAAGGACGGCATTCTCAAACGGTTTTTGCTGCACTTCAATAATGCACTGATCTATATCCTGCTCGGTGCGGCGGCATTGACCGCTTTGATGGATCACTGGCTCGATACTTGGGTCATTTTGGGTGTTGTCCTCATCAACGCTGTCGTCGGTTTTATCCAGGAAGGCAAAGCGCAAAAAGCATTGGACAGTATCAAAAATCTGCTCTCCCTGAAAGCCGTTGTGTTCCGGGAGGGCACCAAACAGGAAATTGCGGCGGAAGCCCTTGTGCCGGGCGACATCGTTTTGCTAAAAGGCGGAGATAAAGTTCCCGCCGACATTCGGCTGATCAGCGTCAGCCGCTTCGAGGTGGATGAAGCATCCCTGACCGGCGAGTCGGTGCCGGTCTCCAAATCGATCGCGCCGGTAGAGCCGGACGCGGCACTGGGGGACAGAGAATCAATGGCATACGCGGGTACTGCCGTCCGCACCGGAAATGCGACCGGTGTTGTCGTTACCACTGCCGCCGAGACCGAAGTGGGGAAAATCAACACCATGCTCTCCGAAACGCATGCCACTTGCACCCCCTTGATGAGAAAAATCAACGCCTTCGGCAAAGCACTCACGATTCTCGTTCTCTCCTTTTCTGTTCTCTTGGGTGCTTACGCGATCCTTATTACCGGTGCGTCATTAGGGGACACCCTCTACAAGATGATCGGATTAGTAGTGGCAACCGTGCCGGAAGGCTTGCCTGCCATCATTACGATCACACTGGCGATTGGGGTACAACGAATGGCAAGCAAAAACGCCATCATCCGGCGGCTGCCTTCGGTCGAAACACTCGGCTCGGTAACGGTTATCTGTTCCGACAAAACCGGAACGCTGACCAAAAATGAAATGACCGCGACCAATATCTACACGGCAAGCGGGGATTTTGCGGTATCGGGTTTAGGATATGCACCGGAAGGGGAGGTTACACTCGGCGATACTCCCGTCAACTTTGAAAACGACGTCTTACGGCGGCTGATTCAGGCGGCAAGACTCTGCAATAGTTCCGCAGTGATTCAAGAACAAGACACCTGGGTTCCGGTCGGTGCGCCGACAGAAGCGGCACTCATCACTCTCGCCCGCAAGGCGGGCTTTGATGAGACCCATGCGAACAAGGTCTGCTCCATTCCTTTCGACTCGGAGTTCAAGTACCGGGCGGCACTGATAGACATTGACGGCAAAAGAATCCTCTTTGCCAACGGCGCGCCCGAAAAACTCAAACAAATCTGCGGCAGCCAGTTAACCGCTGCGGGCACAGAACCCATGCACCTTCCCTTTTGGGAAGCAAAAATCGCAGAGGCGGCATCACACGGACAGCGGCTGATCGGTTGCGCCTATCGGGAGGTCAGCAGTGAACATAGCCGCATTGAACATGAAGATTTGAACGAAGACATGATCTTCGCCGGCATCACCGGGATCATCGACCCGCCGAGACCGGAAGCCGTCGAATCGATGCGCGTATGCCGGGAAGCGGGTATCTGTGTCAAAATGATCACCGGCGACCATGTGCTGACCGCCAGAGAAATTGCATTACAGATGGGGCTTACCGACCGACCAAAGGTCATCAGCGGCACAGAACTGGAAGAAATGGATGAGGCACAAATGCGGGAAGCCGCCGCCAGTTGCGACATTTTTGCGAGAACCAGTCCTGAACATAAACTCAAATTGGTCAAGGCATTACAAGAAGAAGGAGAAATCGTGGCGATGACCGGCGATGGAGTGAACGATGCTCCGGCACTGAAAAGAGCGGATATTGGCGTGGCGATGGGCATCAAAGGAACCGAAGTCACCAAAGATTCCGCCGCCATGGTTCTGGCGGACGATAATTTTTCCTCCATCGTCTATGCGGTCAAGGAAGGCAGAACAATCTACGATAACCTCAGGAAAACCCTGCTGTTCATCCTTCCGACCAACGGCGCACAAGCATTAGTGATCGTGGCGGCAATTATTTTCGGTTTTGCACTGCCCATCGTGCCGGTGCAGATTCTTTGGGTCAACATGGTCACAGCGATCACGTTAAGTTTTGCACTGGCATTTGAACCGCCGGAGCGAAATGTAATGCGCCGACCGCCCCGCGATCCCAAAGAATTACTTATCGGCGGATATTTTCTGTTCCGCATCGCCTACGTGTCGCTGGTTGTGACTCTGCTGACCATTCTGTTCTTCTATCATTATCAAGGCAACCTGTTCGTCGCCAACGACGATGTCCAACCGCTTGCGAGAACGGTTGCGGTCAACATGCTGGTCTTCGGTCAGTTATTCTATCTCTTTAACTGCCGGAAGATGTACCAAACGGTTTTTTGCCGCGATTTTTGGCTCAACAAAACCGCCTTCATGGTATCGGGCATTTTGCTTTTGCTTCAATTAGGATTTACGTATCTTCCCTTCATGCAGCACTGGTTCGGCGGTGCCCCGCTGCAACTGGTCGATTGGCTCTTTCTGTTCGCAGGCGGAATGGTCGTTCTCCTCGTGGTGGAAGGGGAAAAGAAATTGACGGGATGGTTCCGCCGGGAAAAATCAGAGCCGCAGCCGTAGAGGGTGGTAGGGGTAAACGGCATGGAATTGGTCTTTTTCTTCTTTGCGTCCTTTGCGGTTAAAAAACGAACGCGGCTACCTCGGCGCGAGCGTACAAACAACCTGTCTGTGGGCAGGTTTTGGCGGTGTTTCGATTTTGCCGACATCGTCCAGCATCTCAATCATCCGATACATGACTTTTGATCCTTCTTGGATATGGGCATTTTCACGTCCGCGAAATTTGACGACAATCTGTACCTTGTCTTTATGGGTCAAAAATTCACGGGCTTTGTTCACCTTGACCATAAGATCGTGGTCGCCGGTTTTAGGATGCAGCCAAACTTCTTTCAGTTTCGATTGCGGAACATTTTTTCCCTGCCGTTTCTTTTGTTGGTAACGGTATTTACCATAATCCATAATCCGGCAGACAGGGGGTTTACTGTCGGCTGCCACTTCTACGAGATCGAGTCCCATCTGTCTTGCTTTATCAAGGGCTTCGATGGTACTCATGATCCCTAGTTGCTCGCCCTCTTCTGTAACAACCCTGACCTGGGGAACGCGGATCCTCTCGTTGACCCGCTGCCTATCTCTCTCTCTGTCTCTGTTGTCCCGAGGGTCTATCCTCCTTAATGCCATAACGAATGGGGGTTAGGGTACTCTGTGCTGCCCCAAAAATCTGGGGGCGGACTCGTATTGTAACATTTTCGTTGTCCGATGAGTAGTAGGGGTACTTGCCACTCTGGCAAAAGGCTTTTGCATGGAAGTTGCGTCTCCTTTGCGTTCTTTGCGGTTAAAAAAAGATTTGACCGCAAAGGGTGCAAATGGTTACGCAAAGAACGCAAAGGGACGTTAATTCATGCCGTTTACGACATAACCTTGTTTTGTCGTGAAAATAGGGTAGAAATAGGGTTTCCTCCTCCCGGAAAGCACAAAGTGCCATGTTTATCACATTGGATGGCGGCGATGGTTGTGGAAAGAGTACACAAATCCAACGCCTTGCCGAAAAATTGCTGTCGCAAGGACATGAGGTTGTTTGTTGCCGTGATCCCGGCAGCACACCCCTCGGTGATGCTGTGCGCGACATTTTGCTTAATAGACATGAACTGCACATTGCTGATATTACCGAAGTTTTTCTTTTTACTGCGGCACGGGCTCAATTAGTGCGGGAGGTGATTCGTCCCGCACTGGAGAACGGCAAAATCGTGCTTTCGGATCGTTTTTTGATTTCAACGCTGGTCTATCAATGCCACGCCGGCGGTGTACCCAAAGAAATATTGGAGTCCGTTAGTGTCCCCGCAGTGGGAGACACCCTGCCGGACGTAGGTATCGTATTAGACATTCCCTATGAAGCGGCGGCAAGACGTAGGGGGCATCGGGCTGCACCGGACCGAATGGAGCGTAAAGGAGAAGAATATCACCGTTTGGTTCGGGAAGGTTTTTTGATGTACGCCGCCGCTGAGCCGGAACGGTATGCCGTTGTCGATGCAACCCCTTCACCGGACGAAGTGGCAACGGCGATTTGGGACATTGTTTGCGGTAAAATTGTTTAAGGGAACCTCTAAAAATCAATTTTTGCCTTTTGACTTATAGTGCCGAAACACACCCAATCTGTACTTTGCGCACCTTTCGTAACCCATTGCGTACTTTGCAGTTAAACCCGAACTATTTTAACCGCAAGGGGCGCAAAGATTATGCAAAGGGCGCAAAGAATCTATTTTTAGAGGGTTCCCTTATGGCGGAAGCAGTTACTCAATTACCCGATACTGGATATTTTGCAAATGCCCTTCGGTCGCCCAAGTGGTGAAGGCGAGCGGTTTGTACTTCTCCACTTCAAGTCTAGTGGACACCTCTTTGTCTTCCATATTAAGGTTAATGACGGACCGCTCCTCTCCCCAATTGCCCTCTTTGTCCTGCGGAGTGATCCAAACCTGAATCCTGTCCTCCGTGACCCGAATACGGAAACGGTACCAAACATTGTCCAAATAATTAAAGTATAGACTGCTCGGATTTTCAGAAGCGTCATAGCCATCGACATTGCTCAAACCGGTCGTCCCTCCGCCCCAACCGCCGTTGATAAATGTGCAAAAACTATCTTTCACCGGAAAGGTACACGCGGCAAAGAAATCATACCCTTGCACCCGCCGGGCTTCATACTGGATTTCGTAGTTGACTTTGGGAAACTCCTTTTCGTAGCGAATTCCTGTCATCAACGCACCGCGTCCAATGACAAAGTTGCCGTTTTGAACATCAACTTCGCCGTCGCCGCCATAGACGGGGATCGACCAGCCTTCGTGCGATTCGCCATCAAAAAGCGGCTTCCAGCCGTCCCTTTGTCTCTGTTCCTTTGGCAGGTGCCAGTCCAAGTGCCAAATTCGTGCCGTACCGGCAGTATCTATCGTCGCCACCATCGTGCTGTCAGAGGAAAAAACCGCAGAACGGACACGGTTTTGATGCTCCAATTTAGCGAGTTCCTCACCCGATACGGCATCCCAGACTCGCACAACCCCCCCGCTGTTTGTCCCACCGTCCCGAACCGCCGCGTTCACGCAGTCTGCGTCCGCACGGTCTATGGTGAGCACCAAGTTTCTTTCTGGTGAAAAGGCAATGGAATGGAACGTTCCTTTGAGTTCAATGGGAACAGGAGTGTCCGCTGCATGTGCAGGATTGTTCAATGTGACGAACAGCAGACAAACCGAGGCGGCGCAAAGATAATTTTTTAGGGGATCATTTTTCGGGAGATAATTTTTCATGGGAATACTTTCGTGTGATTCGGGAAAAGAGACAACGCGATCATTCTACACGGTTTTGTGTTCTTTTTCAACGCACAGAGCCATGTACCCTTTCTCTTTTGCGTCCCTTGCACTGCCTTTGCGTCCTTTGCGGTCAAAAAAAGAGCCGCAAAGAACGCAAGGTACAATTTCGTACCGTTTACGGTATAATGCTGGGTGTTCTTTCAGTGTTCTTTTTCGAAAACCATTGACCATTCGACCCGGCACTTTTTCCATTATTTCGCTCGGCTGCCCTAAAAATTTGGTGGACAGTGAACAGCGCGTCTTCGCCCTAAAACAAACCGGACTGGTATTCCAAGCCGAGATCGAAAATTGTGAACTGGTCGTTCTGAACACCTGCGGCTTTTTACACTCTGCTCGTGAGGAAGCCAGAGAGTATCTTCGCGCACTTATTGATTTGAAAGAGCAGAAGATAATTGGTCGCATTGCCGTGCGCGGTTGTATGCCCGCATTTGAAAGTGTTGAATCACTTGTAGCCGAGTTTCCTGATGTCGAGGAATGGTTTGGAATCCCTGCTGTATCGGAACAATCCGCTCCCCGGCATTTGCTCACAGAACAACACGTCGCTTATCTTCGGATTGCTGATGGTTGCAGCCGCCGGTGTGCTTTTTGCACCATACCCAAAATCCGGGGCAACTTTCGGAGTGTGCCGGAGGAGATGATCATCGAAGAGGCACAGCGGCTTGCCGATGCCGGTGTGAAAGAACTTATTGTGATTGCCCAAGAGACCACCTTTTGGGGGAATGACCTTGACGGCAAGCCCCGTCTTGCCTCACTGCTGGAAAAACTGGAACGCATCAACGGTCTCCGTTGGATTCGGCTGATGTACACCTATCCGCAGTATTTTGACGACGATCTGATTGCCCTCTTCGCGGCGGGAGGAAAATTACTGCCCTACATTGACATGCCGCTGCAACACGCCAGCGAAGAAATGCTCACGCAGATGAATCGCCGGGTTACAAAATCGGAAACGGAGCAGTTATTGGAAAAACTGCGTTCGCGCATCGACTCCCTCGTACTTCGCACCTCATTCATCGTGGGCTTTCCCGGTGAGACAGAGGCGATGTTTCAGGAGTTGCTGCGTTTTGTGGAGCAGTGGAAATTTGAACGTGCGGGAGTCTTCCGCTTTTCCCCAGAGCCGGGAACACCGGCTGCCCGATTCACTCCAAAGGTTCCTGCCACAACGATTGACCGGCGGTTCGAGCAACTGCACAAGGTATGCAAAAAACATGCTGTTGCCTGGGCGAATCGGCAAAAGGGAAGAATCCTTCCTGTCCAAATCGACGGTAATTTCGCGGATGAATACGGACGCAAGGAATCACAACTGTTCATCGGTCGCACCCATGCGGATGCGCCGGACATTGATCCAGTGGTCTATGTGACCGGACAAGAACTTGCACCCGGAGCGTTGATAGAGTGTGAAATTTTAGAGGTCAATGGTAACGACCTGGTCGGTGTAGTGCTTTAAGAGGAGGCAAATTGAACTTTTTCTTTGCGAACTTTGCCCTTCCTTGCGTCTTTGCGGTTAAAAAAAGAATCTAACCGCAAAGGAAAAATGTCCAATTTGACCCCGTTTACGGTATCTGCTATAACCGCACTACTGCCGCAACGCTGTAAGCCCGGTGAACATAACGAACTTCCGTATTGCCGGATTGAACATCGGCGGAATTCGGAATTTTCGCCGCCAAAGACTCCACAACTGCTGGCGAAGCAGCCGGCGGTATTGCAAAGAACTAAAACCTTGTCCTTGAAAGGCTTCCGCCAAATGCCACGCACTGAGGAGCGCACTGCTGATTCCCTCCGCCGAACTCGGACTGATAAGTCCTGATGCCTCGCCGACCAGAATGACCCGGTCATCGCCGAAGCAGAGCGTAGAGTGCCGAAGCGGGCGCAAAATTTGTGCCGCCTCCTTTTTTATGGGGGAACCCAACCGCAGTCCGAGAGATTCCAACTTATCCCTGACCGTTTGCATAACCGCCGAAACATCTGTGCCTATCGGAAAAGTACCGCCGAGAATCAACTGTGGAAATTTCGGAATCATCCACAGATAGAAGTCGGTCAACGTGGAGTCGAAAATCCCGGTGTAGTCTTTCCAAATGTCCACGCGGAATGTTGAGTCTATTGTGATTGCCTCCTGTTCAAACCAATGCTGGACGGCAACGTACCGTTTCGGCATGGAGACACTCGGAAAAAACTCCCGCCGGACGGTCGAAAAGGCACCATCCGCACCGACCAGCCAGCGGACTTGTGCTGTTCTCGGTTCCTTGTTTTCCGTAAAATGGAGGGTGAAATGGTCTCGATGCTTTTCTGATTGATGGTAGATGGCATGATGGCGAATGTCTGCCGTTTGCGGAACTAACGACAAGAGCCAGCGGTCGAAGGCGGCTCGGTCAATATTGATATAGTTCCGGGGATACCTTCGGAGGAGGCGGTTATCCCAGTCCATAATGGATACCGCCGTAGGTTGCGGGACAGCGAGAACCGGCTGGGGAATTTCAAGATGGAACAGGGCGAGAGCGGACTGTGATTTTGCCGCGAGGATACCGCCGCAACATTTCTGCCGACCGCTATCAAGCAAAAGCACCCGATACCGGTCGGCTAATCGTCGGGCGAGAGTCGCCCCCGCCGGTCCTGAACCGATGATTCCAATGTCGTACATGAGTTTATTTGGGATAAACCATAAAACTTTCGCCGGAAAATAAACAGCAACAATCCGTCATTCCACTGCGTTTCATTCCGGCTCTTGTTAACATTACAAAAGCCGGAATGGAGCGCAGCGCAATGACGACAGGATTGTTTTATTAGCGTGTATTTTATGGCGGAAGACTAAACGGTGGTAAATGGGACTTTTTGCTTTGCGGACTTCACGCCGTTTTCGGTACAATCGGCTGTCAATTCCCCACACGGTCTTCCATCGGACTGCTCGCCGTGGCATAAAGTTTTTTTGGAATCCGTCCCGCCTGAAAGGAAAGTCTGCCCGATTCGCAAGCGTATTTCATTGCCTCTGCCATCGCTATCGGATTCTTTGCTTCCGCAATCGCCGTGTTGAGTAATACTCCATCCACGCCGAGTTCCATTGCCACAGTAACGTCGCTTGCCGCTCCCACACCGGCATCGACAATCACCGGGTAGTCGGGATCCCCCTCTTTGAGATATTCCATACAAATCCGAATGGCATTGGGATTAAGAATTCCCTGTCCCGACCCAATGGGACTGCCTGCCGGCATCACCGAAACGGCACCGCAGTCTTTGATCCGCTTGGCAACGAGCGGATCGTCATTCGTGTACACCAAGACCTCAAAGCCGTCTTTGACCAGAATCTCCGTCGCCTTGACGGTTTCGATGGGATCGGGCAAGAGTGTTTTGGTATCACCGAGACATTCGAGTTTGACCCAGTTTGCTCCGGGATTTTGCATTTGTTCCAGGATTTCCCGACCCAGCCGGGCAACGCGCACCGCATCGTCGGCACTGAAACATCCCGCTGTATTCGGCAGAATGGTATAACGTTTCGTGTCGATATAGTCGAGCAGATTGCGTCCTTCTTTATCGAAAAGCCGCTCCCGGCGTACCGCAACAGTGATGCACTCCGCACCGGAAACTTCGAGTGCTTGTTTCATCACCTCGTAGGACGTGTATTTACCGGTACCGACGAAGAGCCGGCTTTGGAATATGTGTGAGCCGATTTTTAACATACCGTATATTGTACACGATTTTGGAGGGCGATGGAACGGAAGTGGTGAACGGGTGAACTTGTGAACTTTACCCGCCCAAATCCATTTTCAGACTATTTGTTACCATTTCCGGTGTATACTGTAGACGGCATGAAATTGTACTTTGCGAACCTTGCACTTCTTTGCGTCTTTGCGGTTAAATTCTCTTTTTTTTAACCGCAAAGACGCAAAGAAGCGCAAGGGGGCGCAAAGGAAAACGTCCAATTTCTCCCCGTTTACAGTATACCAAGTACCAACGGCACGGTGCCCCTCCGCTCTTGCAAACTCTTCCTTTTCAGATTAGAATCATTCAATCATATTGATCACTTACCTTAACCCTCTTGGAGAAAACTATGCCTGCATTTCCCGAAGTCAAAAAGACCGTCCAGTATGAAGGTCCCCAATCCGCCAATCCGCTTGCCTTTCGCTTTTACAATCCTGAAGAAAAGATCGAAGGGAAAACAATGAAGGAACACTTCCGTTTCAGTGCCGCCTACTGGCACACGATGCGGGGGAGCGGTTCGGATCCCTTCGGTCCTGGTACGATGTACCGCCCCTGGGAAGGCAAAGATACTGTTGCCAATGCCCAAAAACGTGCCAAAGTCTTTTTCGAGTTCCTTGAAAAACTTCAAATCCCCTTCTATGCCTTCCACGACCGCGACATTGCTCCCGAAGGGAAAACCTTGAAGGAGTCGAACGATTACTTCGATGCCGTCGTCAAGGTCTTCAAAGAGGAGCAAAAACGCACCGGCATCAAACTCCTTTGGGGAACCGCCAACCTTTTCAGTAATCCGCGCTACATGCATGGTGCCGCCACCAGTTGTAATGCCGATGCCTTCGCTTACGCTGCGGCACAAGTCAAGAAGGCACTGGAAGTGACCAAGGAACTCGGCGGAAGCGGTTACACCTTCTGGGGCGGACGCGAAGGGTATCAGTGCCTTTGGAATACCGATATGAAGCGGGAAGTCGATCATCTGGCGAAGTTCATGCACATGGCTGTTGCGTATGCAAAGGAGATCGGCTTCAAAGGGCAATTCTACTTCGAGCCAAAGCCGAAGGAGCCGACGAAACATCAGTACGATTTCGACTCGGCAACATGTATCAACTTTCTCCGTGCCTACGGTTTGGAGAAGTATGTCAAGATGAATATCGAGACGAACCACGCCACCCTGGCGGGACATACCATTGAACATGAGTTGGAGTATGCGGGCAGTCAGGGCTTTTTGGGTTCGATTGATGCGAACACCGGCGACCTGCTCCTCGGCTGGGATACCGACCAGTTCCCAACGAACGTGTATGAGACCACGAAGATCATGCTGATTCTGATGAAGTACGGCGGTTTCACCACAGGCGGTCTTAACTTCGACGCGAAGGTGCGCCGGGAAAGTTTCGAGCCGATTGACCTCTTCCACGCGCATATCGGCGGAATGGATGCCTTTGCATTCGGCTTAAAAATCGCTGCCGAAATGCGAAAGACCGGCGAATTGAATAAAATGGTCAAGGACCGTTACGCCTCCTGGGATACCGGTATCGGAGCGGAAATTGAGGCAGACAAGCACAATTTCAAGACGCTCGAAAGGTACATGCTCAAGAAGGGGGAAGCCGAACCGAACATATCAGGACGGCAGGAACTCTTCGAGAATGTGGTCAACCGGTACACGTTCAAGTAGGACCGCCTGCCTTAAAAAGTTTCTACTATTCTTTGCACACTTTGCACAGTCCCCGCGTCCTTTGCGGTTAAAAAGAATTTAACCGCAAGGGACGCAAAGAATCTATTTTTAGAGTTTCCCAAGAGGGAATGATCCCTTTTTCTTTGCGGTTAAGAAAATCCCGCAAAGAAGCAAAGAACGCAAAGTCTATCGCTAAATCACCCGCTGGTCCATAACCCGTTTTGCCTTCCCTTCGCTGCGCGGAATCGAGCCCGGCTGCACCAGTGAAACTTTGGCATGAATGCCCGTAATCTGATGGATCACTTGCCGTATCCGATTTTGGAATGACTCAATTTCGCCGATCTTATCGCTGAAGACTTCCCGCCGGACTTCAAGCCGGATTTCGATTTCATCCAATCCGCCGAACTCCCTGGTCAAAATGATCTGATAATGCGGCTCCGCACCTTCGACTTGCAGCAACGCCGTCTCGATTTGACTCGGAAAGACATTGACTCCCCGAATAATCAGCATATCGTCGCTTCGGGCAGCGATCCGCTTCATCCGGCGAATCGTTCTGCCGCACGGACATGGCTCCGTCATCAAACAGGTCAAGTCCCGGGTTCGGTAGCGCAGCATCGGCGTGGCAAAACGATCCAAAGTCGTGAACACCAGTTCCCCCATTTGACCATCAGGCAGCGGTTCCAACGTATCGGGATCAATAATTTCGGGATAGAAATGGTCTTCAAAGAGGTGTGTTCCATTTTGGTGAATACATTCTGCACCAACGCCGGGACCGCAGATTTCCGTGAGTCCGTAAATGTCGTAGGCTTTGATCCCTCCTTCGGCTTCAATCTTCTGCCGCATTTCGTCCGACCAGGGTTCCGCTCCGAAAACACCGATTCGCACCGGCAGTTCCCGAAGGTCCACCTCCATTTCCCTCGCCTTGTCAACGATGTGCAGAAAATAGGAAGGGGTACAGGAGATAATCGTTGCTCCGAAATCCCGCATCAGCATCACCTGCCGCTCGGTATTGCCGCCGGAAATCGGCACCACAGTCAGCCCAAGGGCTTGTCCGCCGTCATGCAATCCCAGCCCGCCGGTGAAGAGTCCGTACCCATAAGCATTTTGCAATATATCCCCCGCACAGACGCCATAGCCGCGAAGTGCCCGCTCGACCCCTTCCGTCCAAACCGCAAGGTCTCCCTGCGTGTGGGCAACAACAACAGGCTTACCGGTAGTGCCGCTGGAAGCATGCATCCGCACAATTTTTTCCATCGGAACGGCAAAGAGTCCGAAGGGATAAGTGTCACGCAGGACTTGTTTCGTCACGAAGGGCAACTTGTGCATATCGTCAAAACTCTTGATGTCACTGAGCTTTATGCTTATCGAATTCATTTCGGAATGATACCATGGGCTGTTTTCATAAGCGTGGCGGAGAATGACTTCAAATTTTTCCCATTGGAGTTCCCGAAGGCGGGAGGGTGTGAGATAGTCAAGGTTGGAAACAGAATTTTGTGAGGGACAAGTCGAGGTGTGAGGACTGGTCATGTTTGAGAAGGTTCTTTTGAGAAGTGTTCAAAATCAAAAACAATAACAGCAGGTTATTATACCATAAACGGGGGCAAAGGGGACTTTTTTTCCTTGCGTCCTTTGCGGTTTAACAGTCCGTTGACACGTTTGCATAAACTCCGTCCTTCCGGCGCAAGCCGGAATCCAGACGAGGGACTCACAGCCTGTCTTTCTGGATTCCGGCTTTCGCCGGAAGGACGAAAAATCAAAACGTGTCGACGGACTGTCCCTAACTCCTAACTCTAACTCCGGGTGTGTAAAAACTTTTTGGGAATCAGCAAGTGTTCCCCGGTTGACATCGGAATTGTGCTCCGATTGAATCTCAAAAGGGAACCTCTAAAAATAGATTCTTTGCGTCCTTTGCGCATTCCCTTGCGAACTTTGCGGTTAAAAAAAAGAGAATTTAACCGCAAAGACGCAGAGAAGTGCAAAGTTCGCAAAGTACAATTTCATGCCGTCTACAGTATAACTCCTGATTCCCATGACACAACTTGACGCTCCGCCGGAAAAAATGTAGAATGCTCCTGTCGCTCTTTATCGAACGCCGCTCTTTATCGAAGACTCAGCCGTGTCCACAAAGCGTTGCTCTATCTTTTCTTTTGCCTTTTTTTTGGCTTTATGCTCCTTTACGCTTGGTGTGATGAACGTTGCTGCTCTGGGAAACAGCGGTTTACAGTACAGCGGCTTACAGTTTTGTGAAAATGGTTGTCTTGTTCCGTCCGCGTTCGATAAGGTCAAAACCTTTGAAACAGATGAAGACGGCAATATCAAACAACCTTCTGCTGTTTACTACGTCTGCACTCAAACGGGCAATGATGTCAACGACGGCAAGTCAGTGGAGGCATCCTTTAAGACGATCAGGAAAGCCGTGTCCCTGCTGGCTCCCGGTGTGGCGGTGCGTATCCTGCCCGGCGAGTATGAGGAAACTTTTTTTGAAAACGATAGGCACGGCACCAAAGAGCAGCCTATTTGGCTTGGCGGCTATGATCCGGCGGGTGAAGGAAAACGACCGTTGATGAAAAGTCCCAGGGGATTTTTTCATTCGTCGAATTGTTCCTATATGATCTTCCACGATATGGAAATCACCACACCGCGCTTTCCCGGCGAAGAACAATACCGCACCGGCGTTCACGCTCTCAATACAAGCGATGGCAGTCATTTTGTGTTCCGAAACCTTTATGTCCATCATGTTCATGATTCCCCCTTCAAGTTCGCAGGGGTTTATCACTATCGGCTTTTTGATTGTGAGGTTTCCCACGACCAGCAAGGGCTTCGCGGCAGCGGTTCTATCGACAATGTCGGCTGTCATCACAACATCGTTGCGTACAACTATATCCATTCCGGCGTAGGTATCGGCATTGTCTATAAGGGGGGGAGTGCAAATAATGACATTTCTCACAACCTGATTGTGAATCCGGGTATGACCGCCATGTCGATGGGGCAGGCCACCGGGCAGCCTTTTTTCCGTCCCCCGTTGACCGATGACCGAACCACTTATGAAGCGGAGAATATCCGTGCCTATTCCAACATCATTATCGGCGGACGTTCATCGTTCCAAATGATTAGTTCCAGAGGCTGTTACTTTGTAAACAACACGGTCATTCACCCTCAAAGCTGGATTTTCCGCCTATTGAACAATGACCCGGAGGATCAACTCCAACTTGCCAACTTCGGCAATCCTCACGATCATGTGATTGCCAATAACATTTTCTACTACTATTCTCCATCAGGCGAGCATCTGAATGTCAGCCGTACTGTAACGCCGGAGGATCGAAAATCTATTCTCCTCAGGAATAACATCTTTTACAATCTCACGAATCCGGGAAGGGAGCCGCCCAATTTTAATGATTTTGGAGTATCAGATAATCGTTTTACCGATCCGCAGTTTACCGATCCCGCGGATCCGCCTTTGACCGAGGAGGGACTACGGGCAATCAACCCGGCAATGATAAAGACAAAATTCATGCTCCAAGAGGGGAGTCCGGCAGCGGGCATCGGCATGGAGTATCCCTTCGCGAAAGAGGATTACAACAGCCGTCCGTTTACTGTCCCGCGCAGTCTCGGTGCGATGGAACCTTAATGCCATAGGAGGGTCAGTGACCGTTTTGCTGGGCGTACTTGGCGATAATCTTTGCGCACTTTGCGGTTAAAAAAGAGAATTGAACCGCAAAAGAACGCCAGGTCTGGTCAAGTCTGATTTCATGCCGTTAAGGGTACATTCCCCTTGGCAACCTCTCTTGATTCGGCAACACCAAACGGTACAATAACGGAAAAGACGATTTGCCGAATTGACGATGAACGAACTCACTAAAACCTCAATCTTTTTTCTCCTTGCCGCCGCTCTCGTTGCCGGTGCGTTTTTCAGCCGACCCACTGCCCGCGATTTCCAAGCGGAAGAAATGCTCGGAACCGCTCTCTTTCCGCAATTTACCGATCCGCTCGGCATAAAGTCTCTCGAAATTGTCCGGCTCAATGCTGCCGGTGCGCGGAGTGATTTCCGCATTGCCGAAGTGAACGGCATCTGGTCGATCCCCTCGCATGATAATTATCCCGCCGATGCCAGAGACCAAATGGGAAGAGTGGCTGAAGCGTTGACCGATCTCAAAGTTCTCGAAGTGATTCAGCCGGAAGGGAGCGGGGTTGATGCGGCGGCTTTTCAAATGCAGTATGGGGTGATTGACCCGACCGACGATAGTGCCTCCCTCGGCGACGGCGTGGGTATCAAAATCACCCTCGGCGGAGCAAACGATACAACGCTGGTGAATCTGATTGTCGGCAAGAGTGTTGACCAGCAAGAATCGCAAGAGAGAATAGGCAGCGGAGGACTCCGCTATGTCCGCATCCCCGCCCAGGCACCAATCTATGTTGTTGACATTGATCCGGGTCATTTTTCAACGAATTTCGACCAGTGGATTGAGAGAAACCTGCTCGATATTAGCACCTTCGATATCAAGGAATTCTTCGTGGATCAGTATTCCTTCTCCGTCGAGTATGTTTTGACGAATCGAGGCGTGCAGCCGATTCCCAGAGACTCCTTTATCGGCGACATTACTCTGGGCTACGACGCTTCGGCAATCGGAGCGGATAAGTGGTCGCTCATACGGTGGATGACCTTCATGGGACAAAATGATGAATATACGGAGCGGGAACTCGAACCGGGCAGAGAACTAAATACCGACACGCTGGATACAATGGTGTCGGCACTTAATGACTTGCGGATCGTGAGCGTCCTGAAAAAACCGACGGAGTTAGCCGCCGCACTTCGCGCAGAGACGACGTTTGATAACATCGAGTTTGATGCTGCCATGCAGGAGTCGATGCAGGAGACCGGCTTTTGGCTCGTACAGTTGCCCGACTTGAAAGGGGGAACGCAAACAACGAAAATACAACTGTTATCCAACGAAGGAGACCTGCAACTCCGCTTGAAGAACGGCATCGTCTATCATTTTCGCTTCGGCGATTTGACAGGAACCGAGACGGAAGTGCCGTTGCAACCTCATGAGTCACCCCTTTCGCTCGATTCTTCGGCAAGGATGGTTCCCAATCGTTACCTTTTCATCACGGCGGAGTTTGACGCTTCAGTCATACCGCTGCCGGAATTGCGGGAAGTCCCGGAGATTCCTACCGAAGGGGAAGCAGAAGAATTGGAACCATTAGTGCGGGAAAAAGAGGCGGCGGAACTGGCGAATCAACGTGAGCAGGAACGTTACGATGCCGAAATGGAGCAGGGCAAACGCCGGGCGGCAGAACTTTCCGACCACTTTGCCGACTGGTACTATGTGATTTCGGAAGAAGTTTACAAGAACATCCATCTGACGGACGCAAATGTTTTCCGCTTTGCCATGCCGGACATTGACGACCTCGAATCTACATGGATATGGGACAACGGCATTTCCGGTTTGCCGGAGATAATGCCGGAACAGGAATTACCGGTGTCGGTCGATCATCTCCGGGACTTACCGGCGATCAACTTTGAGTTTGAGCCGCAGGACATTGCCGAAGAGCCGCAACCGGAGTCCTCACAACCGGAGTCCAGCGGAGAGTCCGGCGAAGAGTCCAACGAAGAACCCGACACGGAACCTGCCAGCACGGAGTTTGAAGCGTGAGCAAGGCACGAAATGGTTTTATACCGAAAACGGTTAACATACCTTTGTGTCCTTTGCGTTAAAAAAACAATGGACACATCCATAAAACACTCTCGTCCATCAGTATTGATAATGGACACCGATGCCGACGGAATTATTGCCGCTGACGGGAAAGAGGGTCAATCCTTGCGGCAAGATTTTGGCTGCTTCTGTTCGGGAAACTGCCTGTACCGAGAGATAGGCGAGATACCAGCCCAGTATGGATTGCGAAAGATAATGAGCATTGTCATTGATTCGGCTCCAGGCGGTACACGTCGATAGAGCGTAAAACAAGCCCTTCACAAGGGGGCGATCCGTCATTTGAGCAGCAGTGATGAAGGGAACCGCTCCCACAAAGGCGTGTCCGCTGACCGCGTTAGAGTATTTGAAGGGCTGCCAGCGGGAAGTGTGTTCCCCATCCGAATTGGGACGGCCGCCGCCGAGTACCCACTGCGACACCCAAAGTGCCGGAGCACCGACCAAATATCCCCGCATTGTCCGGTCGGTAAATTCCCCCAAATAACATTCCGGCAATGCACGCCGCTCTTGAAAAAACCGGTAAGAGAGGGCGGTCGCCGCCATCACGGGAACAAAAATCTGTCCTTCGCCGAAAAATTTTGCACCTTTGCTGAATTCGTCAGTAAAATCGGATTTAATATGTTTGTTATGCCAATTTTGGAAATGACAATCCATTTTTGTATTTGCCAATATGCCCGCCCCCAACAGGGCGATTCCGAAATTTTTTGCGTTGTTTTTGTTGTACAGATTGCCGTAATCGGCAAAAATGCGGTCTTTTTCGCGTTTTCCTGCCTGCAAAAACGACTCGCAAAACGTAGGGGGAGCAAAGGAAACGGTTTGAGCAAACAGTCCTGTCGGAAAGTAAAGCAAGAATAAGAGACCGATTCGGACCACTGGAAACTTAATGACAGTCCCGAATGGGGGGACGAAATAAGCGCATACTCCTCCCCCAGCCTATCGGCAAAAAATACAACAGGAATAAACGGAAAAAGTGGAAAATTTTGTAATATGCCGGAAATCGGGTCAAACGGGACGTTTTTTTCTGGCGAACCTTGCGGTTAAATTCTCTTTTTTTTTAACCGCAAAGTTCGCAAGGGAATGCGCAAAGGACGCAAAGAAAACGTCCAATTTCTCCCCATTTACAGTATACCTCGAACGGTTTCCGCATAAGGCGGCAACGCTCCGGGCGGTATTTTCGGTTCTCGGTGTTTTCGGTTCATTACGGAATTCACGCATCAGGTTCCGCCCTTTACGGACTCCGCACCACGTGTTGTGCCGTTTGCACCGGACTCCCTTCGGTCGGCGAAGCGAGCGGGGAGACAACGACAAGATCATTTGGTCGGATGGTTTCTGCTTCCGCATAAAAGAGCACACCCTCCGGCGTGCTCGCGGCAATACGGATAGAATGTTGCCGTAATTTGCCGTCCACTACCGTCCAAATCCTGTTGCCCGGCAGTAATGCCCGCTCTGGAATCCGAAATAATAAAATGTCCGGCTTGGAATGAACGATAACCTGCACATACATTCCCGCAAAAAGCATCGGCGGTCCCGATGCCTCTGAAAGAATGCCATGCGCCCATCTTCCCGCCTGCGGATTATCGACACGTACCCGGCATGGCACCATTCGGGTCACGGGATTCATAATTCCGCCGTCGAGTGTTTTGAGCGTCCCTTCCCAAGCCCAGCGTTCACCATCCATTTCGTAGATAATCGTTACCGGTGTCGGGGCGAACACATAACCGGTGCCCTCCTCGGACTGCCGCCAAATCCATTGAATCTGCCGCATGAGCAAACTGCACTGGATTTCCAACTGCGAAGTATCAAGGATTTTTGCAACATAGGCTCCCTTTTGAACAAAGGAATTGACTTCAAAACTATCCGCCGTAATCACTCCGGCAATCGGTGCTCTCACTTCGGTTCGGGCAAGATTTAACTTGGCTGTTTCCAGTGCCAGTTCTTCCCGGTGAAGGGTAACGTTGAGCCTTTCTTCCTGTGTTTCAAGAACCCGGAATTGATTTTCATGCCGCTGGATAATTTCCTGTGTTGCCAAAAAACTGGACTGCACATTCTCTAAATCCGCCTGGGGGATAGTTCCCCGCTCGACCAAAGTTTGATTACGTTCAAAATCTCTGCGGCTCAGTTCGAGCCGCTCCCGGGCAAGGGTGAGTTCCTTTTCGACATTCGCTTTTTGGACTTCGTTTTCGTTAATGTTGACTTTCGCCTGACTGACAGCAGTTTCGGCTTGTCCAACGGCAAGTTGATAATCCACCGGGTCAATCCGCATGAGGAGTTCATCCTGATAAACATATTGACCAAGCCGGCACTTTTCCGACTTATAGACGACGCGTCCTTGCACTTCGGCAATGAGGTCAATCCGGCGGAAAGGAATCACTTCGCCATCGACGGCAAAATCAATGCCGGTATCGTGCCGCTGGATGGGAACGACTTCCACAGTGGCGGCGACGGCATCCACCGGCGTGTGCGGAACCTCTACGGACATCATCATCCAGCCGATGAGGATGCCCGTCAGGAGGAGCAACGTCAACGAAATGAGAGAAGGACGGATGACCGGATAAAAACGCGGGAAGATTGACACAGGCAGGGAGTTTAACCTTTTTTGAGGAGGCTGTCAAGGTGCCATCTCACTCCTTTCAGACCGGATCTCAACTGGGTGCGTAAAACTTTTGTAGGCGGATTACGTTGCGGGAACCTCTAAAAATAGATTCTCTGCGTCCTTTGCACAATCTTTGCACCCCTTGCGGTTAAAATAGTTCGGATTTAACCGCAAAGTACAGATTGGGTGCATTTCGGCATAAGTCAAAGTGCAAAAATTGATTTTTAGAGGTTCCCTCTTGCAATTTTTTTTACTTTGGATACCATTGCACTGTGTTCCCGATTTTTACGTTCCCAATTTTCACAGCCTTGGGGTGTCTGCCATGTCGATGAAGTGTATTGTTGTAACGCCGGAAAAGACCGCACTGACTCAGGAAGCCGATTTTGTTGTCATTCCGCTCGTTGATGGTGAGTGTGGTATTTTGCCCAATCACGCCCCGCTGATTGCCCGGCTGGGTGCAGGCGAACTCCGTATTACCGGTACCGATGGGCAACGGACGCACTACTATATCGAAGGCGGATTTGCCGAAGTGTTGGACAATACCATCGCCCTCTTGACGATGTACGCGTTGCCCGCCGAGGATTTGAACTTGGCGGATGCCGAAAAGGAATTAGAGACGGAACTGGCAACCCTCGACGATTCGCCGGAACTTGCCGAAATACGCCAACAGAAACTGAGTCAACGCCGGGCAAAAGTCCGGGTCGCTCAAAAAATGTCTGAAAGAACAGGAAGCCGGTAGTGCTTGGTAATGATGAAAACGGGATAGGCGATGAACATCATGAAAACGAACAACCATGAAAACGTTCGTTGCGAACCTTGCGCTTCTTTGCGTCCTTTGCGGTTAAATCTTTTTAACGCAAAGAAAAAGACGAATTCGGTATCCCGTTTTCTGGACTTTACAAGGCATCTGGATTTGACAAAGCAATAGGAGAAATAACGATGCAAATTTTACCAGCAATAGACATACTCCATGGCAAATGCGTCCGTCTGCAACAGGGCGATTACAGCCAAGAGACGGTCTATGCGGACAGTCCGGTCAAAATGGCAAAACTTTGGGAAGAGCAGGGTGCTGAATTCCTGCACATCGTCGATCTTGATGGGGCAAAAGACAAAATGCCGACCAACTTCGCCATCATCAGCAAAATTGCCGAAAGTGTAAACATACCGATAGAAGTCGGCGGCGGTATCCGCAATCGGGACACGATTCAACTCTATCTCAAAGCGGGAGTGAATCGTCTCGTCATTGGGACACAGGCCCAGAAGGAGCCGGAGTGGTTTCGGGAAATGTGTCAAAAATATCCCCAAAAATTAGTCCTCGGCATTGACGGCCGCCATGGACTTGCCGCTACAGAAGGCTGGCTCGAAACCAGTCAAACGCTTGCGACAGACTTGGCAAAAAAATATGTCGATTTGCCCCTGTCGGCAATGGTTTATACAGATATTGCAAAGGACGGCATGTTGGAAGGACCAAACGTGGACGAAATGGAAGCCATGCGGCAAACGGTGCCGTTTCCTCTCATCGTTTCCGGCGGAATCTCCTCGCTGGACGATGTCCGCCGTCTGGCACAGAGAGGCTTTCACGCTTGTATCATTGGCAAAGCCCTGTATGAAAACAAGTTCCGGTTGGCGGAGGCTCTCGCGGCGGCGAAATAGGCTTGAAACAGCATGGAATTACACTTTTGTACCCTTTGCGGTTAAAAAAGAGGATTTAACCGCAGAGGCGCAAAGAAAAATCGTTGGTGTCCTTCGATTATTGACGTACTCCGAGCCTTTATCTTCAAGGGTTACGAAAATGTGGAGGATTTTTTGCTCGAATCTCGCCTGAATTTGGAGAATGGGCAATTTGGGCAAACACCACAAAAACTGATCGAAATGCGACCAAATACCCTATTTTCGTTGTTTTTACACGAAAACAGATACGTCAATGATCGCAAGACACCAGGGGAAAATCATGCCTCTGAAAAAGGTGTCACGCCCTAAATTATTACCCAAATGAGCAACTGAACTTGGGTGTGTCCAACTTTAGTGGGTGTTTTCTATTCTCGTGAATGCCCTGCAAGGGCAGGGCGTAATAGCCTAGGGTTTTAACCCTAGGCGCGAAGGCGTGTGTTGCCTTGCCCTTTCAGGGCGGCTGGTGAACGGGAATGCGTTCCTTGTCCTAGGGCTGAAGCCCTAGGCTGTGATGCGCCGTCCTTACAGGACGAAAATACCCACAAAACGTGGACACACCCACTGAACTTTGATGCACCCGTAGTGCATTGCCAATTCTCCCACCCCTTGCTAAAATGGCAGTATGCCGTCTGCTGATGCGTTGGTTTTGCGAACTGTTGATTTTAGCGAATCGAGTCTCATCGTTACGCTCTACACACGGCAGTTCGGAAAAATCGAAGCCCTTGCGAAAGGAGGGCGACGGCTTAAAGGTTCCTTCGAGTCCTCCCTTGATATTCTTGCCCGAAATTCGATTGTTTTCATTCAAAAACGCGGCGATGCACTTGACTTGTTGACCGAGTCCAAACTGATCCGCCGGTTTCGTGTCCGCCCGGAAAATCTTGCCGGCACGCTCGGCGGGTGTTATGCGGCGGAACTGGTCAATGCTTTCACCGCACCCGGCGATCCAATGCCTGCTCTCTATGATCTGACCCTGAAAGTGCTGAACCAACTCGAAGGGGGAACACTTGTCATGCGGACGCTTATCCGCTATGAGGGTCGGCTCCTGCACCTTTTGGGACATTCGCCGTCGCTTCGGGATTGTGTGGAGTGCGGCACGGCGGTGGAGAGAAAACCTGAAAAGCGAATCCTGTTCGGCGTGCATGACGGCGGTGTTCTTTGCCCTGCATGCCTGCCTCAATATCAACAGACAGGGCATCGGCAGCCCGGTGACCGGCAAACGATTGCGGTCATGCCGGAAACCCTGGAGACTTGGGAAGCCCTGATAAGTCCGCTTGACCGGTCAGAACACTGGAAACACCTTCCGGTAAGCCGGCAAACGTTGGGAGAAATCCGCCGCCTGGCAAATCAATACATCTGCTCCCTTTTGGGCTGGAAACCCCGATTGCACGATTGGTGGAATGTGATCGCCAAAAATGACCGCTATGAATGAAAGCCGCCCTTTGCGGTTAGAGCCTATTTCAAATTGCTGTGGAATAATTTTTCTCCACGAAAGACACGAAAAGCACGAAAAAAGAGAAAATTTCGTGTTTTTTGTGTCTTTCGTGGAAGAAAATGAAAACTTTTCGTTTTGTTCATTCCGGAGTAAAAAGAAATACGCTCTAAATCCGAACTATTTTAACCGCAAGGAACGCAAAGCCCTGTTAATCATTAAGGCGCAAAGGACGCAAAGAATCTATTTTTAGAGGTTCCCTTTACAGAGAACATTGACGGGTGTGTAAAAACTTTTTGGGAATCAGCGAGTGTTCCCCGGTTGACATCGGAATTGTGTCGCGTTTGAACCTCAAAAGACAAGTCTCCGAGCATTGGAAACGTTGGACCCCACAAAAGGTTGCCCATTTTAATACAAAAACTCCCAAAAAGTTTTTAAACACCCGACCGTCTTGCTTAAGCCTGTATCATCTGGTACACTGTGCAGAGTTCTGGTTTAATTGCGATTCTTTAACTCGCCCATAATTGTTATGAAAACGCCGTTTCCACGCCGCGACGGACTTACCCTCATGGAACTCCTGATCGTGCTTGCCATTATCATTGCGCTCGTTGCGATTATAATTCCCGTTATCAATATTCAGATGAAGCAATGGTCCATTCGGCGGGCAGGATTGCAGATGTCCTCGCTCTCGTCAGCACTGCAACAATACGCCACCGACCATAGAGGCGCATTTCCGACAACAGAACAGGGGCTCCGTGCCCTTGTTTTCATTCCCGACAACGCGGGGCGTCCTATGATGTCCCAACCAGCCCCCGGTACGGGTGTGTCGGGTATGCCGGGATTTGACGATCCGACAAGCGGAATGGGCGGCGGAAGCGAGGGAATCGGAGCCGAAGCACTGATGAATCAGCCAAATCCGATGGACCCGATGGGAATGCAAGGAATGCCCGGTATGATGCAGCAGGGAACTGGCATGATGCAGGCAGACGGCATGACAGGTGCTGTGGACCCCATAACCGGGCAGCCAATGCTTGACCCGATGGGAGGAGGTTCTGGAGTGATCGGTGGAACAAACACTGCCGTTTGGACACTCCCTACGGGGAATGATCAACTCTATATTCAACAGCGGAGACGACCGACTCCGTACATTCAGGACAATTTTTTGCTTGACCCTTGGGGGAACCCTTACCGTTACGACAATTCACGAAAATTTTATGGTCTCAACCAGACAGGTTCGGATGTGCCTGCGATATGGTCTGTCGGTCCTGATGGCATTGACGGAACGGACGACGATATTTTTGGCTGGGATGTCGATGAGGCGAATGAGAGGCTTGCCCTTCATGTGCAACAGATACAGATGCAACAGAACATGGGCGGCGGCATGGGGCAAGGCATGGGCATGGGACAGCAGGGTATGTTAGACCCCAGTACGGGATTGCCAATGCAACAGCAGTTTGGCACTGGCATGGACATGCAGATGCCGGGTATGCCGCAACAACAAGGTATGCAGATGCCGGGTATGCCGCAACAGCAAGGTATGCAGATGCCGGGTATGCCGCAACAGCAAGGTATGCCAATGCCGGGCATGCCGCCGCAGCAAGGTATGCAGATGCCGGGTATGCCGCAACAGCAAGGTATGCCAATGCCGGGCATGCCGCCGCAGGATATGCAAGCACCAGGTGGTTTGCCGTAAGAAGGTGTGTATACTGCAAACGGCATGAAAGCGAACTTTGCGGTTAACTCCTTTTTTAACCGCAAAGTATGCAAAGGGCGCGAAGAAAACGTCCAATTTGACCCGTGTACAGTATAGCATGTGTGCAAAGCCCAATCTTGCACACATGTTGCTGTTCGCCCCCATTCCCTTGTTATCGCAAACGGCTATAATAAAAGAGATTTGACCTGTGGTTCAAGTCTGCGGAGGTCTATTTTTTTTACCCAATATGTCCGCTTATTCAAAGGCAAAGTCCGCCGTCCGTCAAAAGCGGTCAGGCAGAAAAAAATCAGACCTGGGTAAGGTCTTTCCCAGCGGTGTCCGGGTCGGTAAAGCCGCCTACGGATTCGGTGTGTTCGCCTTCGCATTCATTCCCAAAGGAACCGCCATCGCCCAGGTTTCGGGGGATCTGATATATGACCCCGATTACAGCAGCGACTACTGTATCGATGCCGGAGAGGGAGCCGTACTGGAACCCGCACCGCCGTTCTGCTATCTTAATCACGCTTGTGAACCGAACTGCGAACTAATGGTTTACGTCGCGGAAGAAGAAACCAACACAAAAGGAGCCGACACAGAAGAAACCGAAATCATTGACGAAAGTATTTATGCCTACGTGGGAGAAGACAACGATTGCCAACTCGATGACATCGTCGAAGAATATGACGAGGAAACAACAGACGAATCGGCACCCGAAGTTTGGGTGGAGGCAATTCGGGACATTATGCCGAACGAAGAACTAACAATTGACTATTCTTGGCCCGCCGACCGAGCCGCCGTATGTTGTTGCGGCAAACCTCAGTGTCGAGGTTGGATCGTCGATCCTGCCGAAAGGGAACAACTCCCCGAACCACAAGTGTGATTACGACAAAGTCGGCTTTTCCCGGGCGGTCTCTGCAACCCAACCATCGAGGACGTTGCACAGCCCGCCAGGGGTAGTGCAACGCCCCGTTCACTGTCTCGGATTTTTGCTGGTCATGTTGCCGTATGTTTACCCTTGCAATCTTCCTATTCGGCTATCGAGCAAATTACCGACTTTTCGGCAGTCGAGCACTTCGAGATCAAGTGCGCCGTGCAGTTCAAGAATGTTGTCCCAGTCTTCCTCATCGTCGAAGGTGAATTTCATGTCCTCTACTCTGTCCAATCCTGCGGGCAGTTGGAGCGTTAAAGTGCGGTAACTGTCCCTGTTGTCAAGGAAAAACGTGCCGGGCATCTGACGATGAATTGGATCGTCAGACTTCGAGGCAAGTTTTCGTACGGAACTGCTGCGATACCATTCTGGAAAGAGACCGTAAGGTCGCCCTGCGGAAAATATCTCGTTCATGAACTGATAGGCGGCGTAATCGCAGTTCTCCATTCTCCGAGCGGCGCGTACCAACCGGTCTATCAGTTCCGAATCCAGAAAGGGCCAATCTGCCCCTATTAGTACGCAGGATTCAGCGGAGAAATGCTCCAATGTATCCTGCACGGCAGTTGCCGTATCCTGTGCCTTTGTCAGATAGACCGGCACATCGACGGGAGAGAGTCTACGGACAAGGTCTCCGCGTGGTCCCTCTTCGGCAATGACAACGACTCCATTGAGGAGTTCGCTGTCGGTCATTTGACGCACTACCCATTCCAGCACGGACTTGCCTTCCAATCGCCGAGCGACATGGTGTCGCTGTCTATCGGTGAGCAACATCCCTTTTACGATACCAAGTGTGTTTAGCATTGCCTAATCCTCCATTTTGAAAAAGCGGCAGAACGAAAAGCGTAACGCCACCAGCGACGCCTTCTTCCACCTAACTATCCTCCAGTGAATCTGATTGTACCGGATTGTTCTGAAAAAAACAATACACTGCCCCGCTCTTGCGCTCCGCCGCCGACCCGCTCTTGCCGCACTGTAGCGGTTACCCGCCAAACATGGACTGCCCACTTTGCCGGGGTGAGCCAAAGGGCTTGCCAACGGACAAGGAATACGGGATAATCCGAGACAAACCCGGCAACGGGAAACGATTGTACATGCTTCAATGCAACAAAAACACTACATCGGCATCGATGTCGGCGGTACAAAAATCCAAACCTCTCTCGCTACCGAAGCGGGAGTCGTCCTGGCAAGTCTCCGGCGGGAAACCCCGAGAAATTGTAACGCCGAAATTACACTCCAAGCCGTCGAAGATTCCATCCAAGCACTGCTTCAAGAACAAAACATGCAGCCCGGCGACCTGGCAGGCATCGGAATTGCCATCCCGGGAACAATCCAACAAGAAACCGGTGTCGTCGTCGGAACACCCAACATGAACCTCGCAGGAGTTGACCTCGGTTCATACATGAAAGCCCGATTCGATCTGCCCATCGCCATCGGAAACGACTGCAATCTCGGCACGCTCGGCGAATGTTGGCTCGGCAGCGGACGCAATGCGGCATCCTGCGTCGGTATCTTCGTCGGAACAGGAATCGGTGCAGGTATTGTCATGAACGACTCCGTTTTAAGCGGAGCAGGACAAGCCGCCGGAGAAATCGGACACATCGTCGTCCAAACGCCTTGCGAAGACTGGAGGCAGCAAATCAGGCACAAACAGAAAAAATTCGATAACGTCAGTGTACCCAAACAGTTATATCAATGCGGTTGCGGCAATTACGGATGTTTTGAATCATTGGCAAGCCGTACCGCCATCGAACGATTCATTCGGGAAGCACTGCACGAGGGACAAAAGTCGGTCATTGCCGAGTTGAGCGGCGGTTCGCTCGAAGTCATCAAAAGCGGTGCATTGGCAAAAGCACTCAAAGCGAACGACCGGGTCGTTACAACAATCATGCACTATGTTTCGCAGGTCATCGGACACGCCTGTTTGACCGTTCGGCACATGATCGATCCCGAAGTAATCGTACTCGGCGGCGGAGTAATAGAGGCGTGCCATAAATTCATGATGCCGATTATCGAGGCAGTCGTGGTGAATGACCGATTGATGGCGGCATCGGGACACCGCCGCGTTCTCCTTTCGATGCTGCGGGACGATGCTGTCGTTCTTGGTGCGGTGGCATTGGCTCGCAGTGTCAGCGGCAGCAATCCGCTCCAAAAAAAGGCACGACGGATTATCCCTCGTTATCCGACACTTCGCTTGATGACGGACAATGTGATACACATCGCAGACAAGCCTTACTCCGGCGACTTTTATCTTTTGTCCGATGGCTCCATTCAGCAACGTGAAAAATTGCCGAAGAAAAACAAAGACGGCTTTCGACTCAAAGACATCGAAAAGGCAACGCAGGGGGGAGTCGATCTGTTGATTCTGATTTCTCCGCAGGCAGGCGACTTAACGCTTTCAGGCAAATGCCATGACTACCTCTACCGGCGAAACATTGATTACCGGATTTTGCAGTTGGAAGAGGGAGTCAAACTCTACAACTCGTCGGTGCTTCGCCGTGCCGCTGTGGTGCATTTTCCCGCCCATGAGGAGTAAATTTTCCGCCGAACCCATTGCGCAAACAGAGAATCCCAATGTTCGTCATTTCACGTCAATTTACATTTTGTTATGCTCACCGCTTGCTCAATCATGCCGGCAAGTGTGCGCATCTGCACGGACACAATGGAACGGTGAAGATTGACTTGAGGAATCGCCAACTGAATGAGCAAGGAATGGTTGCCGATTTTATTGACATCAAGAACACCCTCGGCAACTGGATCAAAACGGCGTTGGATCACCGCTTGATATTGATAGAGTCTGACCCATTGGTTGTTCTTCTTCGGCAACATGGCGAGTCTGTGTTGACGTTGCCGGTTGAACCAACGGCGGAAAATCTTGCCAAGTTGATTTACGAAAAGGCGGAAGAGTTCGGTTTGCCGGTCTGTTCCGTGTCGGTTTGGGAAACGGAAAAATGTGCCGCAGAGTATCGGAAGGAAGGACAATAGTTGCGTTATGCCGTATCGTGAACAAGCGATGTTATTGGAAATACTTGACGAACAGGACGCTTTCGCCGTTGATGGGGACAAAGTCCGCACCGTTTGCGGACGTATTCTCGCCGATGCCGGTATTCAGAGCGGAAGAATGAATGTTGTGTTCGTTGATAGCGATACGAGTCGTCGATTCAACAGGGATTTCTTACAGCATGACTATCCGACGGACACTATCAGTTTTCCCATTGAGGATCGGCGGAGCGAAGGACATCTTGAAGGCGAGGTGTTGGTATGTACTGAAGTCGCCCAGAGCCGTGCTGCTGAATTCGGTTGGACTGCCGAGGAGGAGTTATTGCTGTATGTTGTTCATGGAATGTTACATTTGACAGGTTTTGACGACTCTACGCCGGAACTGCAAGCCGTGATGCAGGCAAAGGAACGTGAGTATTTGGCAACGCTCGGTATTCAGGTTCCCCAATGGAATTGGAAAGATTGGGAATGACGGCAACGGGTATGAAACTTTCCGGCGAAAGCCTAAACGTCAACAACTCTCCTGACGCTCGATGACATCGTTTGTGCTACACTGTGCCGCATGTCTTTGCGTCAAATTTTTTTTGCAAGTTCTTGAGCGCGTCGCAGGCGACGCGGCTAACATGTGTGATGCGGCGAACTGCGAACCCCTACTCGATTGGTCGGCACGGTTTCTCCCCAAGCACTTTCACAAAGCACCCTCTGTTATGCACCGTTGGCTTGCCGACAGACTCGAACGCTTGCACGAACAACGCGGCACAAAGTTGAATGTTCTTGCCCCGCGTAACTCTGCCAAGTCAACGATTGCCGCTCTGGCGTATCCGCTGCGGGAAATACTCACGCAACGGGAACCCTACATCTGGATCGTCTCTGATACCATGTCGCAGGCACACACGCATTTGGATAACATCAAGACCGAACTGCTCGGCAATCCGCTATTGAGCGAAGTTTATCACGATGCATGCGGCAAAGGAAATCTATGGCGTGATAGTTCGATCCGATTACGCAACGGCGGAATCATCGAAGCCTTCGGTACGGGACAAAAACTACGCGGCAGAAAGCGCGGGGAAAACCGACCGACGCTGATCATTTGCGACGATTTGCAAAATGACCACCATACCGTTTCGGCATCGGCACGGGAAAAGAGCCGAAATTGGTTTCATGCCGCACTCTTGAAGGCGGGTTCGCAGCGAACGAATATCATTCATTTGGCGACGGCGTTGCACCGGGAAGCGATTGCATTGGAACTCCTCCGTACGCCGGGTTGGATTTCGCAGTCATTCAAAGCGA
>Ga0099364_10000340_pt1 | contig 78328 bp, 71 predicted proteins | sample TergutTh196P3_FD_73070 | JGI IMG/M metagenome (GOLD analysis project Ga0099364, IMG submission 73070) | Microcerotermes parvus P3 segment gut microbial communities from Pointe-Noire, Republic of the Congo - Th196 P3 | ecosystem: Host-associated > Arthropoda: Insects > Digestive system > Gut ...
GGGCACTGCTCAGCACCGGTCCGCCTGCACGGGTCGTCCGAGACCTGGGACACCACCACCGGGGAGTCCCTGGGCAGGTTCTCCTCGGACGACCAGCCGCTGGGCGTACTGCATGTACCCTGCGGCAACCGACGAGCCGACGTGTGCCCGGCATGCTCCAGGTTGTACGCCCGGGACACCTTCGAGGTCATCCGTACCGGCGCTGTCGGCGGCAAGACCGTCCCCGCGTCGGTGGCCTCCGCACCGCTGGTATTCGTCACCCTGACCGCGCCGTCCTTCGGTCATGTTCATTCGGCCCGCAAGGACGGAGGCAGGTGCCGACCCGGCAGACCCAGCCTGTGCGGCCACGGCAAGCCCACCCGCTGCGCCGCCGTCCACGGACCCGACGACCCGACGGCCGGGGCGCCGTTGTGCGCCGACTGCTACGACCACACCTCGGCCGTGGTCTGGCAGTGGTGGGCACCAGAACTGTGGCGACGGTTCACCATCCGGCTACGCCGCGACCTCGCCGCCAACCTTGGGGTTCCGGCGTCTCGGCTGGGCGACGTGGCGAGTGTGCAGTTCGCGAAGGTAGCCGAGTACCAGAACAGGGGACTGGTCCACTTCCACGCCCTGGTCCGCCTCGACGGACCAGCCGGGCCAGGCTCGGCCGCACCGATCAACGGGCACGACCTGTCGACCCTGGTTGAGCACGCTGCCCAGGCGGTGCGGTTCGACGCCCCGCCCGTGGACCGGTGGGACACCGCACGGACTCTGCGGTTCGGGTCGCAGATCGACACCCGCACTGTCCGGGCGGGTGCCGTTGCCGGTTCCGACGATCTGACCGCTGAGGCCGTGGCCGGGTACCTGGCCAAGTACTCCACCAAGTCCGCCACGGCCGGACCTGGCGGGCGGGCGCACCTGGGCCGGATGGTCCGGACCTGCCGGGCCCTGGCCTGGCGTGCCGCCCACGCCTGTCGCACCCACCAGTGGCAGCCCGAGGACCAGACCGGCTGCACCTGCGGGACCTGCTCGGACGGGCCGTACTGGTTGCTGGGTAAGTGGGCCCGGACCCTGGGGTTCCGCGGGCACTTCTCCACCCGCTCCCGCCGCTACTCGGTCACCCTCGGCGCCCTACGACGCGCCAGACGACGCTTCCAGCACCTACGGGCCACCGACCCCGCACGCCTGGACACCGCAGACCTCGAAGCCCGGCTCCTGGCCGACGACCAAGAGACAACCCTCGTCGTCGGGCACTGGACCTTCATCGCAGCCGGGTGGGACAACCCCGGTGACAAGGCTCTTGCTGACGCCGCAGCCGCACGCGCGCGCGAGTACGCGCAGTGGAAAGCCGATCAAACACGCCAACCATGAAGAAAGGGCAAGGACGATGACGAGAAGTACGGTGACCGTCACCCCGGTCGCCTACAACGTGAACGAGGCCGCTCAGTCTTTGCGGATATCGCGGGACAAGATTTACGAACTGATCCGCTCGGGACGGCTGCGCACCGTCAAGGTCGGGCGGAGACGCTTGGTCCCTGTAGCCGCACTGGACGAGTGGATGCGTTCTGAGGTCGGTGCCTCGTGAACGATTCCCAGAAGAAACCTCGTCGGGCGCGGGGTGAGGGTGGCGTGCGCTGGGATGAGCGGCGTCAACGGTTCGTCGCTGAGAAGACCGTGGGTTACGACGGGCGCGGCAAGCGGATCGTCAAGACGGGCTCCGGCAAGACCGAGTCGGCTGCGCTGCGTGCGCTGCGGGAACGTGTCCGCCAGTACGAAGCGGGCCTCGTCCCCGCCGCCGACCGGTACACCGTGGCTCAGGCCGTGGAGGACTGGTTGGCCTACGACCGTTCCGACCGCGCACCGCAGACGGTGCGAGAGTGCCACGACCTGTTCGAACTGCACATCCGACCGCACCTCGGCGGGCGACGGCTCAAAGACATGCGGGCCGAGGAACTGGACAAGTGGATGGCAGGCTTGGCGAGGAACCTGGGGAAGTCGTCGCTCAAGCAGGTTCTCTCGGTGCTGCGCCGGTCGGTGGAACGGGCGGTGGCCCGGGGTCACGCGGAAAGAAACGTCGTCGCCCTGGTGAAGGTGCCGAACGGTCGGCCTGGGCGCCCGTCGAAGTCGTTGACCGTCGAGCAGGCGAAGGCCGTGCTGGAGAACACTCGCGGGCACTGGATGCACCCGTACATCGTCGTGTCGCTCACCACCGGGTTACGGACCGAAGAGGTACGGGCGCTGACCTGGGACCGCGTCCACCTCGACACGACTCCTCCGCACGTCGAGGTGTGGCGTTCTGCTCGCTTCGGCGGCGACACCAAAACCGCGAAGTCACGGCGGACGCTGGCGCTGCCCGCGGTGGCCGTCGCCGCGCTGCGGACACAGCAAGGCTGGCAGGAGTCGAAGCGGCTCGTCACCGGTGCCCGGTGGCAGGATGCTGGGCTGGCGTTCACGACCGGCCTGGGTACAGCGCTGCGTGCCGACAACGTTCGTCGGGACTTCCGCCGCGCGCTACAGCAGGTGCCGGGGATCGACCCGGCGCAGTGGACACCCCAGGAACTCCGGCACTCGTTCGTCTCGGTGATGTCGGCCCAGGGTGTCCCGCTCGAAGAGGTGTCGCGGCTCGTTGGGCACTCCGACACCTCGACCACCGAGACCGTCTACCGGCGCGAACTGCGCCCGGTGATCCAGACCGGAGCCCAGGCGATCGACGCTGTCTTCGCCGTTCCGGACGCTCCTGGGTGGGACATGGAACCACTGTTCGACCTGCTGGAACGTCGCGAGGTGCCAGGTGCGTAGTCAGGCAGTTCGTCAGGTTCGGGCCGTCAGATGGGCGCTCGCTGCCCGCCCATACATCGCGGCCGTCGCGTCTATGCAGGTCAGGAGCCTGAAACTGGGTGGCTCCGACGGGCGTCGATCCCGTGACCTCACGATTTTCAGTCGTGCGCTCTACCAACTGAGCTACAGAGCCCGGCCGTCCGGGGGTGCCGGACGGTGGAGCGACCCTGACGGGACTTGAACCCGCGACCTCCGCCGTGACAGGGCGGCGCGCTAACCAACTGCGCCACAGGGCCTCGTGATGAGACTGGTCGTTCGTACCCCCAACGGGATTCGAACCCGTGCTACCGCCGTGAAAGGGCGGGGTCCTGGGCCGCTAGACGATGGGGGCCAGCACTTCTGACGTCCGAGGCGTCCGAAGACCGGATGCGATCATACGGGAAGCGGGGCCGGATCGGCAAAGTCAATACTCGCGGGCGGGTCGGCAGGGGGACGGAGGGGGATGGTATTCGTCGGCGCAGGCCGCTATCATCGGCGAATGACGATGAGTGGAGAGGCTGCGGACGGACCGGATCGGCCGACGGTCGGGGCCGACGCGGCCGAGGGGGTGCTGCACAGCCACGCGGGGGTGACGGGGCACGCTCACGTCGAGGTGGTCCAGGTGCTGCGGGCCCTGGCCGAACCGGCGCGGCTGTCCGTCGTCCACCTGCTGGCCGAGGCGCCGCGCCGGGTCACGGACCTCACCGCGGTGCTCGGGCTGGCGCAGTCGACCGTGTCGGGGCACCTGGCCACCCTGCGCGAGGCCGGTCTGGTCACGGCCACGCCGCAAGGGCGGTCCACCTGGTACGCCCTGGTCGACGCCGAGGTCGACGGGCTGCTCGGGGCGGCCGAACGGGTCGTGTCCCGGCTGGCGGCGTCATGAGCCACGACCACGGGCACGTCACCGCCGGGCAGGCCCACCGGGGGCGGCTCGTCGCGGTGCTGGCGATCACGACGACGGTGATGGTCGTGGAGGTCGTCGGTGGTCTGGTGTCGGGGTCGGCGGCGCTGCTGGCCGACGCCGGGCATATGCTCACCGATATCGGCGGGCTGACGCTGGCGCTGGTGGCGACCAGCCTGGCTGCCCGTCCGGCGACGTCGGTGCGGACCTTCGGCTGGCAGCGGGTCGAGGTGCTGGCGGCGATGGTCAACGGGATGGTCGTGGCGGCGGTGGGGATCGTCGTGCTGGTCGAAGGGGTGCGTCGGACGGCCGACCCGCAGCCGGTCGGCGCGGGGGTGATGCTCGCGGTGGCGGTGGTCGGGCTGGCCGCCAACACGGTCGGGCTGGTGCTGCTGCGGCGCGGGCAGGCCGAGTCCCTCAACGTGCGCGGCGCCTACCTGGAGGTGCTCGGGGACCTGCTCGGCTCGGTGGCGGTCGTGGTGGCCGCGGTGGTCATCGCCACGACGGGGTTCGTCCGGGCCGACGGGCTGGCGTCGGTAGTCATCGCCCTGCTCATCCTGCCCCGGGCCTACCGGCTGCTGCGGCAGGTGGCCCGGGTGCTGCTGGAGGCGGCGCCCGAGGGGGTGGACCTGGACGAGGTGCGGCGCCACCTGAGCGCGGTGCCCGGGGTGGTCGGGGTGCACGACCTGCACGCCTGGACCATCACCTCCGGGGTGCCGGTGCTGTCGGCGCACGTCGTGGTCGCCGACGACATCGCCCCCTGCGGCGCCACCCCCGGCATCCTCGACGACCTGCAGGCCTGCCTGCGCGGCCACTTCGACGTCGACCACTGCACCTTCCAGGTCGAACCGGCTAGTCACGCCGCCCACGAGGGCCGCACCCACGTCTGACCCCGCCACCAGGTCGTTCATCCGGATGAACGACTTTGTGATCAATGAACGACTCCGTGGGGAGGGGTGGGAGAGCGCGCGCGGCGGTCAGCCCCAGCCGAGGTCGTGCAGGCGGGCGTCGGAGATGCCGAAGTGGTGGGCGATCTCGTGGACGACGGTGACGGCGACCTCTTCGGCCACCTCGGCGGCGTCGTCGCAGATGGCCAGGGTGGGTAGGCGGTAGATGGTGATCCGGTCGGGCAGCGCGCCGGTGGCCCACCACTGGCCGCGTTCGGTCAGGGGGGTGCCCTCGTAGAGACCGAGCAGGTCCGGCTCGTCCTCTGGCGGGTGGTCCTCGACCAGGATCACGACATTGTCCATCAGGCGGGTCAGATCCTGTGGCACCAGGTCCAGCGCGTCGGCCACGGCCTCGTCGAACTCCTCGCTGGACATCTCCACCATGGCACCATCCTCCCGCACGGGGGGGGTGCGAGCCGCTGCTGGCCACGGATGTGCCGCACCGGTCGGACGGAGCGGAGCCGGGCCGGGCTCGGCGGGGAGGTCTCACCCTGAGGCTGGGGGGTGGGTATCGAGCCAGGCCGCGACCCGTCCGATCTGGTCGGGGGACAGCGTCCCCAGCTCTGGCAGGTCGTCGTCCGGGTGGATCTTCAGGCAGACGGGGATGCGGGCGTAGCAGTAGGCGTCCATGTCCCACTGGCCGGGGTCACGGGGCCGGAAGACCGTGCCGAGGGGGTTGCCGTCGGCGTCCTTCCAGGTGTCGGTGATGTACGGGAAGGCGCTCCAGTAGGCCGTCATGGTGTCGACGTCCGCCCACAGCTGGAGGATGACCGATGTGCCAGGCCGTTCGCAGAGGTCGGCGTAGTGCTCCCCGACGCCGACGGTGGTGGCCCACGGTCGGCACGTGAAGCTGCCGGGCAGGGCGAAGGCGAACCGCAAGGCCCGGCTGCCGGCGAACTCGGGGCAGTCGCCGCTCGTGTCCCCGTTCCAGCACGAGATGCTGGCCGGTGCTGTCGTCGTGGTGGGTGCGGTCGTGGGCGCGGTCGTGGTGGGTCCGGTCGTGGTGGGTGCTGTCGTCGTGGGTGCGCTCGTGCGGGCAGCCGTGGGGGCTGGTGGCGTCCGGGGGTCTCGGGTGGTCTTCCACAGGGCGCCCGCGACCAGCCCGACGGCCAGCAGCCCGGTGAGAACCCCGACGAGCGCCCAGCGGGTTCTCCGGCCCGCCGGGGCGGGCAGCGGCAGGGTCGGAGGGGTCTGGTCCCGAGCTGCGCGGGGCTTGTTGACCAGGGTGCGCGCGAGGCGAGGAAGAAGACCTGGACGGGTGCTGGCCCCACCTGCCGGGCTGGTCCCACCTGCCGGGCTGGTCGCGACGGTCGGCGGGGTGGCGTCCTGCCAGGTGCGCAGGTCGGCGCGCAGCTCGGTGGCGGTCTGGTAGCGCAGGTCACGGTCCTTGGCCAGGGCCTTGGCCACGATCCGGTCCAGCACCGCCGGAATGGCTGGGTCCAGTGCGGAGGGGACGGGCGGCGGGTCGTAGAGGTGCTGGTAGAGCAGGGCGGCGGCCGAGTCGGAGACGAACGGCGGCCGTCCGGTGAGCATCTCGAACGTCAGGCAGCCCACCCCGTACAGATCGGCGCGGGTGTCGACCTTCTCGGTGCGGACCTGCTCCGGTGACATGTACTGCGCGGTGCCGACGACGTTGTCGGTCTGCGTCAGCGTGGTCATCGACGTGCCCAGCGCCCGGGCGATGCCGAAGTCCATCACCTTGACCGTACCGGCGGGGGTGATCATGACGTTCGCGGGCTTGATGTCGCGGTGCACCACCCCGGCCTGGTGGGCGACCTCCAGCGCCGCCAGCACCCAGTCGACGATCCGCAGCGTCTCGGCCTGCGACGGCAGCCCGTCGCCGAGCAGCTGGCGCACGGTGCGCCCCGCGACGTGCTCCATGACGATGTACGACAGCCGGGTGCCGTCGGGCTGCACCTGCTCGCCGGTGTCCAGGACCGCCACGATCGACGGGTGGTCCAGCGCCCCGACGATCTGTGCCTCGCGCCGGAACCGGGCCTCCAGGACCGGGTCCTGGGCCAGGTCGTCGTGCAGGATCTTGACCGCCACGGTGCGTCCCAGGCGCAGGTCGCGGGCGATCCGGACCTCGGCCATCCCGCCGCGGCCGATCCGGGCGCCCAGCTCGTAGCGGCCGTCCAGCACCGTGGCCGACATCAGCGCCCCGCCGCAGGGGTCTGGACGTGCTGCCGCCACCGGCGCGAGATCGCGTCACCAGGCAGCACATTCACACTATATCCACCTATGGTGGCGGGACTGTCTGCGGTCCGTGGGGCAGGGCGCGACGCCGGTTGGTCAGGACGAGGACCAGGCAGGCCGTGGCCAGTACGGCACCGACGACGAACAGGGTCGGGTAGCCGACCAGCGGGTCCAGGGCGGCGAGGACCGCAGGCACGAAGAAGCCCAGGTAGGACAGCGAGTAGTACACCGCGGTGAGCCCGGCCAGGTCGTCCGGGGTGGCGATGCGCTGCACCTCCTGCAGGCCGCCGACCAGCAGCAGCCCGTACGCCGCGCCGAGCACCGCCGCGGCGACCAGGCCCAGCGCCGTCGACTGGACGGTCGCGGTCAGCGCCGCCAGGACCATGCCCGGGACGGCCACGCTCATGGCCACGGCGACCCCGCGGACGGACCGGGGGTCGTCCAGCCGTCGCCCGGCCATCTGGACGCCGAGCCCGGTACCCAGCCCGACCAGGCACATCAGCCCGGAGAACCCGACCGCCAGACCCGGTACCTGCGCGGCCAGCAGCCCTGGGAGGATGGCGTAGGCGCTGGCCGCGGTGCCGAACACCCACGGCGCGGTCGGCGCGACGACGAAGAGGAACCGCTGGTGCCCTGCCGCCGGGATGCGCAGGTCGTCGCGCAGCCGCCCCGGTTCGCTCGGGGCGCGGGCCCTGGTCTCCGGCGCGGTCAGCAGCACCGCACCGGCCGCCGCGGTGAGCACGATGTTCACCAGGTAGGGCAGCTGGGCGTGCCACGGGCCCCACTGGGCCAGCGACGCGGCCACCCCCGCGCCCAGCCCGAACCCGGCGGTCAGCGACATGGACGCCCGACGGGCCCCTCCGGCCGGTGCGTCGTCCGACAGCTCTTTGACCCAGCTGGTGCCCACGGCCATGACCAGCCCCAGGGCGATCCCCGAGCAGATCCGTCCGGCCCCGAGCACCACGGGCTGCCCGGCCCCGGCGGCGAGCACGGCCGAGCCGGCGATCCCGAACACCGGTGCCCACACCAGCACCGGCCGACGGCCGTACCGGTCCGACAGCGGCCCGCCGACCAGCAGCCCCGGCACGATGCCCAGCACGTACGCCCCCAGCAGCAGGTCCACGGTGAGCGCGCTCATCTGCCCGTCGGCCCGGTACATCACCAGCAGCGGGGTGAACTCGTTCCCGCCCCAGGCCACCGCGAACAAGGTGGCCGCGACCCGGAGCCACGGTGCTCTCACGCCATACCTCCATACTCGCCGCGGCCGGTACAAGGGTTCCCAGGCCCACGACCCGCCCCCCGAGACTTGTACGAATCGGCAACACGCAGACGATTCCGCAACAGCCTCTCAAGTCTTGCACCGGCCCGCCAACCCTTGCACCGGGATCAGCGGTCCCGTCCCCCGGGCTATTCCGTGACGAGGGCCAGGGCGCCGTAGCGGAACCGGTACGACGCGTCGAGCGTCCGCTCGGCGCCGGTGACGTTGGTACCGGTCACCGCGACCTGGACGCTCTGCAGGTAGGGCACCGTGGGCAGCTGGGCGGCGATATCGGCCTGGACCTGTTCGAGCAGCGCGGTCCGCTCCGCCGGGTCGGTCGTGGACCGCTGGGCGACGATCGCGTCGTCGATCGTCGGGTCCTGGAAGTGGCTGGCCAGGAAGCTGTCGGCGAGGAAGAACGGGGTCAGATAGCTGTCCGCGTCGGAGCAGTCCGGGAACCAGCCCAGCTGGTACGCCGGGTAGGCGTCCATGATCCGGTCCTCGGAGTAGTGGGCCCACTCGGTGTCGGCCAGCTTGACCCGGAACAGGCCGCCGACCTCCAGCTGGTTCTTGATCAGGGCGTACTCCTCCGACGACGACGGGCCGTAATGGTCGGTGTACTGCAGGCTCAGCGCGACCGGCGTGGTCACCTCCGCCTCGGCCAGCACCTGGGTGGCGTGGTCCACCGACGGCCCGCCGGTGCCGTCGCCGTACAGGTCCCGCATCGGCGCGGTGGCACCGGTCAGCCCGGCCGGCACGGCGGAGTACAGCGGGACGAAGGTGCCCCGGTAGACGTAGTCGGACAGGGTCTCCCGGTCGAGCAGGTGGGCCACGGCCTGGCGGACCGCCAGGGCCTTGGCCGGGTCGGCCTCGTCCGTCGTGGCGCCGTACGGCTGGGTGTCGATGTTGAGCACGATGTAGCGGATCTCGCCTCCGGGGCCCTCGACGACCTTGACCTTGTCGTCCTTGCGCAGGTCGGCCACGTCGGTGGGGGACAGGCTGCGGTACGCGACGTCCACGGTGCCCTGCTGGACGTCGCGCTTGAGGCTGGACGACCGGGCGTAGTAGGTGACGGCGATCTTCTCGGTGCGCGGTGCGCCCAGCAGTCCCCGGTAGTCCGGGTTCGCCCGGTAGGCGATCTGCTCGTTGAGGCTGTAGCCGGTGATCGTGTAGGGGCCTGCGAACGGCTGACCGCTGACGATCGCGCTGTCGGGGGTGACCTCGTTGGCGGAGAAGACCTCCTCGTCCACGACGGGGCCAGCCGGCGAGGCCAGGACCTGCGCGAACGTCTGGTCGTCGGGGGTCTTCAGGTGGAACACCACGGTGGTGTCGTCCACGGTCTCGGTCTTCTCGAGGTTGCTCAGCAGCGCCGAGGGGCCGTTCGGGTCCTTGATGGCCAGCTGCCGGTCGAAGCTGAACTTCACGTCAGAGGCGGTCAGTGCGTTGCCGTTGGCGAACGTCAGGTCCGGCTTCAGCCTCACCGTGAACTCGGTGGGCGAGGTGAACCGCGCCGACTCGGCGATATCCGGCTCCGGGTCGGGGCTGCCGTAGGGGGTGTTCATCAGGAACGGGTAGACCTGGTTCATCACGGTGAACGACCCGTTGTCGTACGACCCGGCCGGGTCGAGACCGGTGACCTTGTCGGTGGTGCCGACCTTCAGCGCGCCCTCGTCGGTGCCCTGCGAGCAGCCGACCACCCCGGCCAGCGTCAGGGCTGCGACGAGCGCCACCGCGCTCGTCCTTCGGGTGAGTGCTCTGGTCATCTCGGTCCTTCAGTCTTCCAGTCTCAGTCTTCCAGTTTCAGTCTTCCAGTACCGTGTAGCGGGCCTCGTCGTACAGCCAGTCCCCGGCGGCGTCCACGTAGCCTCGCCGGTTCTTGGTGGTCGCCCAGAAGTACACGGTGCCGTCAGCGGCGACGACCTGTCCCGTGATCGTACCCAGACCGGTCGCCCCGCCGGAGCCGTCGAGCACCATCCGCAGGCCGTTGTCCGATACCACCTGGACGTAGGCGTCCGCCCAGGCGGTCGCGGCGCGGTACGGGGCGGGGACGTCGAAGGTCTGGCCGGTGGTCAGGTTGTGCACCGTGGACCCGGTGGCGTCGGTGAACAGGCGGTCCGACAGCGCTGTGGTCATGCCCGTCGGCAGCGGGGTGGAGGTGCCCTCGGGCAGCGTCACCAGCCGGGCGGTGCCGTCGGCGGCGCTGGCCACGCAGGTGCGCACCTTAGTGCTCCCTGCCGTGCTCTCGTTGCACACCGCGGACTCGGTGCCCGGGTCCACCACGACCTCCAGACCCACGGTGACCAGACCGGTGCTGGTGCCCCCGGCGGCCGAGGTCACCTGGTAGCCGGTGACGCTGCCGTCGGTCGCCAGCAGCGGGACGATACCCGTCCAGTCCCGGCCGGTCCTGGTCAGCGTGGTGTCCACGAAGTACCACGACGGGCCGGTCGACACCCAGCCGTAGCCGTCCACGAGCCCTCCGGCCCGGGTGAAGGTCTGGGTCGAGGCCCACGACCCGGTCTGGTCGAGGTAGCGCTGCATACCCCTGGTGTCGAGGACCGGGACCGGCCACCCGCCCGTGCCTGCCTGGTGCCCGTCGGCGAGGACGAGGCTCGCCACGTCGTCGGGCAGCCTGGTCGTGGTGCCGGTGGTCGCGTCGTGCAGGTACGGTGCCGTGGTCCGTCCGCCCTGCTCGGTGGCCGGGACCCAGACCACCGCGGCGTCCAGGGCGATCCCGGGGGGCAGGTCGGACGGGGCCAGGTCCGGCAGGGTCACGACGCTGGGCCCCTGCTCGGTGCCCGCCGTCGCGTAGCCGGGCAGCGGACCGCAGGTCACGGTGGTGACGTTCAGGCTGGTTTCGGGGCTCGTCTCGGTGTCCGTCAGGGTGCCGATCGCCTCGCCCGTGGCGTCCAGGGCGTCGAGCTGTCCGTCACCCCAGGCCAGGAGGACGTCGGTGCCGTCGGTGGCGGGGCAGAGCCGGTGCGCGCGGTAGGTCGGCCGCACCACGACCCGCCCCGACTGGTCGACGAAACCCACCCGGCGCACCGTCGTGCCGTCGGCCGACGCAGTGTCCCGGACCAGCGGGAACAGACGCCCGTCGGCCGTGGCGGTCTGGGTCGCGGTACCAGGGGCCGCGATCGGGGCGCGCTCGGTGCAGGCGCCGGTGAGCAGGGCTGCCGTCGTGGCCGCGACGGCGAGCCTCGTCCAGCCGCGGGCGTGAACCGCGCTTCTCGCCACCTTGGTCACGGTTCTTGAGGGTAGCTGCCCGTCCGGTGCTGCGGAGTCAGACGGCGGGTGATCGCTGCTCCAGGTCGAGCAGGTGACGTTTGCGCTCCAGCCCCCCGGCGTACCCGGTCAGCCCGGACCGGCCGACGACGCGGTGGCAGGGCACGACGATCGACAGCGGGTTGCGGCCCACCGCCGCCCCGACCGCCCGGGAGGCCGCCGGACGGCCGAGCGCTACGGCCAGTGCACCGTAGGTCGTGGTCTGGCCGTACCCGATCTGCGCCAGCGCCGCCCAGACCGAGCGCTGGAACGGTGTGCCCACGGTCCGCAGCGGCAGGTCGAAGGTCTGGCGCTGACCGGCGAGGTACTCGTCGAGCTGGGTGGTCACGGCGGCGAACACCGCACCGGGCTCCACGGGTGCTCCGATCCGGTCGGGCCGCGGGGCAGGCCGGTGACCGTCGAAGTACAGGCCGGTGAGCGCACCGTCGTCGTCGGCGACGAGGGTGAGCGGGCCGAGCGGCGAGGGGATCGTCGTGTGGCGCACAGGGCCTCCTCGGGATGGTTCTCCGGTCCGGGTTCCGTGCGGTCGTTCACTGATCACAGACGACCGCACGCCTGGCAAGCCTACGGTGCGGCGACGGTGACGTAGCCCGCGTCGGCGACGGTCTGGCGGCCCTGGTCGGTGCCCAGCCAGGCGACCACCTGGCGGGCGGGGCTGTCGGCCGGCTCGGTGGCGCGGATCACGGCGTAGAAGTCGTTGACCCACGGGTAGCTGCCGTCGGCGATAGTGGTCGGGTTCGGCGCGATCCCGTCGATGGTGACGATCCGGACGCCCGAGACGGCGTACTGGTTGGTCACGTAGTAGTACACCGAGTAGCCCAGGGCGGTGCCGGTGTTGTCGTAGGCGGCCACCCCGTCCACCAGATCGCCCATCTCGGTGGCGACCAGCTCGGTGGGAGGATAGGCCATCGCCGTGCTGCCCATGACGAGCTTGCGCATCAGGGCCTGCGAACCGGACGCCTCGGGACGCTGGAAGGCCACGATCGGGGCGTCCGGGCCGCCGACCTGCGACCAGCGGGTGATCGTCCCGGTGTAGATGTCACGCACCTGCTCGGACGTCAGGTTGCGCACCGGGTTGGACTCGTTGGTGAGGAACACCAGCGCGTCACGACCGATGGGCGTGAACTCCAGAGTCCTGGACTCCATCGTCCCGCCGTCGGGGTCGATACCGGTCTGCTCGGCCGGTTCGTAGGCCAGCAGCAGGTCCGCACTGCCCTCGGCCAGGTTCCGGTAGGCGTAGGGGGTGGTGCTGAACTGCACCGAGCTTTCGGCGATGGTGGCGTCCAGACCGGTGGTGCGCTGCAGGACCAGCACGCCCAGCGGGACGGTCGCGGTCGAACCGTCCATCCGGGGGAAGTCCGCCGGGGCCATGATCGGCTCGTAGACGCTCGACGGCTCGGAGGCCGGGGCCGTACCGGTGCCGGGCGTACCGGTGACGGTCGGTGCGTCCGGCGTGCAGGCGGCCAGGGCCAGGGCCGCGGCCAGACCGACCGCGGCGAGCCAGGCAGGACGGCGCCCGGTGGCATATGTAGTGGTGTGCATATCAGTCCTCCATCAGCCGGTACCGGGATCCGCGGTAGAGCCAGGTGCCGGTGGCGTCGACCCAGCCTTGCTGGTCACCGGCGTGGGCCCAGTAGTACATCTTGCCGTCGACGGTGACGACGGTCCGCTCCACGGTGGCCAGCGGGGTGACGGCGCCGGTGGCGTCCAGGACCAGGCGCAGCCCGTTGTCGGACTCGCAGACGACGTACGCGTCGCCGCCAGGGTTCCACCCGTCGTCTATCACGGCGTGGAACGGGGCGGGGACGTCGAACGTCTCGCCGGTCGTGGTGCGGAACACCCGGGTGCCGTCGGCGGTGGCGACCAGCTGTGCCGACAGCACGGTGGTGAACCCGTCGGGCAGCGGGGTCGAGGCGCCGTCGGGCAGCCTGACCAGCCGGGGCCCGGTGCCGTCGACCACCAGGCAGGCCGCGTCGGACGTGTCGTGCGACTGGTAGCACCTGGTGCGCGACGTCCCAGGGGCGGCCAGGACCGTCAGGTCCGGTGCCAGCAGGCCGGTGCGGGCCGTCTCGGGATCGTCGGACCCGTCGTCGTCCGGCAGGGTGACCGTGTAGCCCAGGACGCTGGCGAACAAGGGGTTGGTCGCACGGGGCGGTCGGGTCGTGAAGACCGGCCAGATCTGGCCGTAGTCAGGGCTGACCTGGCGGAGCGAGGGGTTCACGAAATAGCTCGACGTGCCGTCCGAGACGGCGGCGTACCCGTGGGCGAACGGCCGGGCCGTCGAGAACCCAGGCGGCGCCACCCAGCGGCCGGAGCGGTCGATGTACCCCTGCTGGCCGGTGCTTCTGGCCGGGACCGGCCACTCGCCTGTCGACACGGGTGACAGGGTGACGGGGTAGTGGTAGGAGTCCCAGCTGATAGGGGACAAGTAGTCCTGGCCGGTGCCTCCGGCGGCGGTCTGGACGCGTCGGCCAGTCCGGTGGATCAGCTCGGCGGACCGCGCCAGCAGCCAGTCGTCGTCCACGGCAACGCCTGTGTCCGCTGTGCGCGCGTCCAGCTGGTCCGACCGGGACAGGTCGGGCAGGGTCGCGATCCAGTCCTCCCATCCCCAGGTTTCGTTCGGATCGTGGTTGTCGTAGTTGTTCGTCGTGCGGTAGAGCGAGACGTAGCCGGGCAGCGGACCGCAGCTGGCACCGGCGAGGCTGGCCTGGGTCGACCCGACGACCCGGCCGTCGGCGTCCAGCACGTCCACCCGGTCGTCGGCCTGCGCGACCACCAGGGCCTCTCCCCGCGGACCGGGGCACAGTCTGTACTCGACGTAGATCGGCTCAGCCACGAGCCGTCCCGAGGTGTCGACGAAACCGATCCGGTCGTGGTTCTTCGACAGTACGAAGCCGTTAGCCCGGACTGACGGGGAATAGTGCCAGACCGGCAGCAGCGGCCCAGCGTTGCGCGGGGTCGGGTCGTCCGTCGTGCAGACGACCAGGGCGACGAGGGCTGTGGCGAGCAGGGCACCGATCCGGTTCAGGGCCCGCATCGCCAGGACGTCCTTTCCGATAGTGAGACTGGTTCTGGTCCAGCACATTACCGGATGGTCGCCGTCGATTCTGGAGCCAGCCGAACGGTCAGGCTGGCGGTGTGCCGTCCACGGTACCGCTGAGCACGGTGCCGTCCGGTACGACGCCACCGGAAGGCCCGAGGACGACGTCGCCGACGACGGTGACGTCCCGGCCGAAGGTCCAGTCCCCGAGCACCCGCAGCGAGGTGGCGCGGCGCAGGGACGGCACCCCGTGGGCGAAGCGTTCCTCGAACCCGGCGATCGTCCGGTACGCCTGCGCCAGCTCGACGACCGGTGCGTTCTCGACGACCAGCCGCAGCCGGGCGTCGGCGGTGACCGCGTAGGCGTCCGAGCGCAGCAGCGCCAGCTCGTCGGTGGTCTTGACCGGCAGGAAGCGGGACCGGTCCACCACGATCGCCGTCGCCCCGGCGAACACCTCGACGGCCGCGCCCATCGCCGACTCGACCTGGACGACCTGCGGTGACGTCGGGTCGGTCGGGTCGACGGTCTTGACGTTGCGGATCAGCGGCAGGCCGAGCACCCCGCCCCGCTCGACCAGCGTGGCGCGCAGCGCCGCCAGGTCCCACCACAGGTTGTTGGTGTGGAAGTACGGGTGCCGGTCGGTGTCGGTGAAGCAGTCCATCTCGTCGGCCGGGGTCTGGGCGGTGTCGCGCAGCACCAGCCGACCGTCGGCCCGGCGGACCGCCAGGTGCCCGCCCTTGCGGTCCATCACGGTGCGGCGGCACAGCTCGGCGGCGTACGGGGCGCCCGAGGCGGCGAACCAGCCCGCGACCCGGGCGTCCGGTCCGGCACCCAGGTTGTCGGAGTTCGACACCGAGGCGTACGCGAACCCCGCGTCCAGCAGCCGGTCCAGCACCCCGGCGGACAGCAGCGCCGGGTAGACGTCGCCGTGCCCGGGCGGGCACCACTCCAGCTCTGGGTCCGCGGGCCAGGACACCGGGGTGAGGTCGTCGGCGCGCAGCTTCGGCTCCCGGGACTGCAGGACGTCGAGCGGCAGGTCGTCGACCGGTAGTCCCGGGTAGGGGTGCAGCGCCGCCAGGGTGTCGTCGTGGGTGCGGAACGAGGTCAGGAACAGCAGCGGCAGCCGGGCGTCCCAGATGCCTCTGGCGGCCAGCACCTGGGTGGCGAGCAGGTCCAGGAAGCTGCGCCCGTCGCGCACCGGCAGCAGCGACTTGGCCCGGTCCAGGCCCATCGACGTGCCCAGGCCGCCGTTGAGCTTGATGATCACGGTCCTGGCCAGGGCGGCGCGGGCGGCGTCGTCGGTCACCGTCACCGCGTCCAGCCGGGGCGGGTCGGTCAGGGGGGCGATGGACGCCTCGCTGATCAGCCCGGTGGCCCCGGCCTCCAGCTGGCGGTAGTACGCGGTGAAGACGTCGATCGGCACCGGGTCGACCTGGGCGGCGCGCATCGCCTGCTGGGCGGCCCGCAGGCCCGCCTCGCTCATCGGGCTGTCACCGCCGGGTGGGCGGCCCAGACGGCGGCCACCACGCTGTACCCGGTGCCGCCGGTGACCAGCCACGTCATCCGTCCGCCCGCTCCCGTCCTGAGATGTGGTGTCCACCCTAGCGCCACTACCTGCACGGTCGCCCAGCAGCCAGACCACAGGAGCGGACGACCCCGCGTACCAGACGGTACGCGGGGTCGTCAGGCAGGAGACGGTCAGCCGAAGACGCCGCCGCTGGACGACTACTGGGCCGCGCCGTAGTAGACGCCCTCGCTGGGCTGGATCAGCACATAGCCCTGACCGCCGAACGCGACCTGGAAGGTCTCGCCGGTGCCGCCGCGGAGCATCGTGCCGAGACCGCCGGCGTCGGTGCGCAGGCTCGTGGTCACCCCAGACGTCCACAGCACGACGGCCTGCGGGTCGCCGAACGTCGGGGCGGACGCCACGTCCAGCGCCACCGGGACGCCGTCGGAGGTCACCGCGACATACCCCGTGCCCTTCAGCACGACGTTGAACAGGCCACCGGCCATCGCGCCGCCGATGAGCGCCTTGGCGCCCTTGCCCTGGACTCTCTGGATGTCCCACTGGATCGAGGAGGAGAAGGCCAGGACCGACGACCCGTTGATCGTGACCATGTCGTTCTCCAGGTACAGCACCTGGACCTCCTGGGCCCGCGAGGCGAGGAAGAGCTCGCCCTGGCCGGTCGCCTCCATCAGGCTGACGCCCTCGCCGGTGACCGCGCCCTTGAGCATCCGTCCCACACCCTGGCTCTTCTTCTTGAAGTGCACATCACCCTGGTAGGCGACCATCGAGCCCTCCAGGCACTGTACTGGCCCGAAGTTCATCTGGACCTTGAGAAGCTTCTTGTTCTGCAGCTGGAACTGCTGGTTGGACGCGACTTCCTGGAAGTCGGTGAACAGCGAACCATGAATCGGCATCGTGATCCTCGTAGTCGTTCTGGGCTGGGTCGGCCCGGTGTGGGCCCGGCCTCACGAGGCTATCGCACCTCTGCGCCGGTTCTGGGTGGAGTCGTGCACGGATCTCGTCACATATGTCTCAGGCTGGCATGCGGGCACGCCTACGGTGCCGCCGTCGGCAGTGGCGCTGCTGCTCTGTTCCGCCTCGTAGCACGCACTGCAGCACGCTCTGGCTATGGCGTCACGACGACGATGCCCGGTTCGTGGCCCGGGGTGCCCAGGGCGAGCAGGGCGGCGGGGGCGTCGTCCAGCGTGGTGGTGCGGTGGACCAGGCGGGACGGGTCGAGGCTGCCGGCGGCGACCGCGGTGAGCAGGGCGGGGTAGTCCCGGGCGGACATGCCGTGGCAGCCGTACAGCTCCAGCTCCCAGGCGATCACCCAGGCCATCGGCAGGGCGGTCCAGGCGTCGTCGGCCAGCAGCAGGCCCACCTGGACGTGACGGCCGCGGCGGCGCAGGGACAGCACCGACGTGGCGGCGGTGCTGGGGGAGCCGAGCGTGTCCAGGCTGATGTGGGCGCCACCGTTGGTGGCCTTGGTGAGCAGCGCGGCGGTCTCCTCCGGCGTCCCGGCTGGTTCGACGGCATCGGCGCCCAGGACGGCGGCCGCCTCCCGGGCGCCGGGTGAGGGGTCCACGGCGACGACGTGCGCCCCGGCCGCCTGCGCCACCATCACCGCCGACAGGCCCGCCCCGCCGGCGCCGACGACGACCACCTCGTCGTAGGGACGGACCCGGCCATGGGTGTGCAGCGCCCGGTACGCGGTGGCCAGCCGGCAGCCCAGCGAGGCCGCGACCACCGACGACAGCTCGGACGGCAGGGCGACCAGGTTGGTGTCGGCGTGGTGCACCGCGACGAGTTCGGCGAACGACCCGTCGTCGGTGGATCCCGGCTGGCGCTGGTACGGGCAGACCTGGTGCTGACCGGCCGCGCAGACCGGGCAGGTGCCGCAGGCGCAGGCGAACGGCGTGGTGACCCGTGACCCGGGGGACCAGTGCCGCACGTACGGACCGGCCTGCACGACCGTCCCGGCTAGCTCGTGGCCGGGGACGAACGGCAGGGTCACATCGGGGTCGTGCCCGGCCCAGGCGTGCCAGTCGCTGCGGCACACTCCGGTCGCCTCGACCCGCAGCACCACGCCATCGGACGGGCAGGTCGGTTCGGGCAGGGTCTCGACCGAAGGAGACTGACCGAACTCACGGACGACAACAGCACGCATAAGACCTATCGTGCCAGAGTCGTGTGCTGGCTTGTCGGCCGTTGGACCGGGTGAACGGTGCGGCGGGGCCGTCGGCCGGTCCGGAAACGGGACCGACGACCCAGGCCGTCCCGTGACTGGTTCTGGGAGCGTCATAAGCGCTCTGACGACCGCGTCGTCGCCGGGCGGCGCTAGCCGGGCCGGGTCTGGTCTGGTGTCCCCTGGCTGTCGCGCACCTGGGACACGAAACGGTCGACGGCCTCGCGGTCGATCGCGTCGACATCGGCCTTGATCTTGGTGCCGGTCGCACGTCTGAAGGCGAACCGGTCGGTCATCGCGATCCGGCCGGACCAGAGGCGACCGCCGAGGAAGCCGACCGCTACGGCCCGGTCCAGCAGCTCGGCCGGGAAGGCCTGGCTGGTCGTGGTGTCACGTCTGGCGGGGTCGGTCTCCAGGCCGCCGACGAACAGGGCGACCGGTTTGCCGTCCAGGGCCGCCGACCCGGCGAGCTGCTTCATCGGCTCCAGCGGCTGCCCCAGGTAGACCGGCGTGCCCAGGACCACCAGGTCGTAGCCGGACAGGTCGGGCGTGCCGTCGGCCAGGTCGAACGCCTCCGCGTCTGGGCCCAGCTGCTGGGCGATGTGGTGAGCGATATCACCGGTGGTCCCGTACCGGGACGCGAAGACGACAGCAGTGGCCATGGGGCATCTCCACAGTCTTGGGTCCAGGACCAGGCCAGCATACCAAGACGTATGGCAGGGCCAGTATAGTAGTGTGGCGGTGCCGCACTTCCTCGGGACCGGCCTATCTTTTGGGTTTCTTCTCGACCGGCGGCACCGTCATCAGGATTCGGACAGCGGTGAAGCGATACTCGCGGTAGTGGGGCTCGCCCCATCCGAGCTTGACCGGGGATACGACGAGAGTCGTTCCTTCTTGCGCGATCCGGTAGCCCTTCGATGGTTTGATAAGGTTCTCGGCCTTCCTGACCGCGATCTCCATGAGCTGGTGCATCGCGTCTTGCTCAGTTCCTGTGACGACGCCGAGGCGTTCGTGCCGAAACCGATGGTAGTCGCTATCGTCTATTTCTCGGCGCAGCTCCCAAGACTGTGACGGGGGATCGGCTGGCCCGTCGGTCGACTGGTCGGCGCCGAAGGCTCGCGGCGGGGTTCCCCAGACCGGTGGCGTCGGTATATGGGTCACTGGACTGCGCCCTTCCTGGTCTGATAGGTGGTCCAGACCTTACAGCCCCGGACGGCGCCCGATGGTCAGTGTCACCGGTCGGGAGACCTCGGCGAAGAAGTCGTTGCCCTTGTCGTCCACCACGATGAAGGCGGGGAAGTCGCGGACCTCGATCTTCCAGACCGCTTCCATGCCCAGCTCGGGGTACTCCAGTACCTCGACCGCGGTGATGCAGTCCTGGGCCAGGCGGGCGGCGGGACCGCCGACGGACCCCAGGTAGAACCCGCCGTGCGCGGCGCAGGCGTCGGTCACGGCCGCCGAACGGTTGCCCTTGGCCAGCATGACCAGGGATCCGCCCGCGGCCTGGAACTGGTCGACGTAGGAGTCCATGCGGCCTGCGGTGGTCGGGCCGAACGAGCCCGAGGCGTAGCCTTGCGGGGTCTTGGCCGGACCGGCGTAGTACACCGGGTGGTCGCGCAGGTACTGCGGCATGGGTTCCCCGGCGTCCAGGCGCTCGGCGATCTTGGCGTGGGCGATGTCCCGGGCCACCACCAGGGGGCCGGTCAGGGACAGGCGGGTCTTGACCGGGTACTTGCTCAGCTCGGCGCGGATCTCGGCCATGGGCCGGTTCAGGTCGATCGCGACGACGTCACCGCCCAGGTCTTCGTCTACCACGTCGGGCAGGTACTGGCCGGGGTCGGTCTCGAGCTGTTCGACGAACACACCCTCAGGTGTGATCTTGCCCAGGCACTGCCGGTCGGCCGAGCACGACACGGCCATGGCCACGGGCAAGGACGCGCCGTGCCGGGGCAGGCGGACGACGCGCACGTCGTGGCAGAAGTACTTGCCGCCGAACTGCGCGCCGATCCCCAGCTGCCGGGTCAGCTCCAGCACCTGCTGCTCCAGCTCGAGGTCCCGGAACCCGTGCCCGGTGCTGCTGCCTGACACCGGCAGCGTGTCGAGGTACTTGGCGGAGGCGTACTTCGCGGTCTTGAGGGCGAACTCGGCCGATGTGCCGCCGATGACGATCGCCAGGTGGTACGGCGGGCAGGCCGCGGTGCCCAGCCCCCGGATCTTCTCTTCCAAGAACTTCAGCAGCGAGTCCGGGTTGAGGATGGCCTTGGTCTCCTGGAACAGGTACGACTTGTTGGCCGACCCGCCGCCCTTGGCCATGAACAAGAACTTGTAGCCGGTCTCGTGGCCCGGTGCGGTGTCGGCGTACAGCTCGATCTGCGCGGGCAGGTTCGTCCCGGTGTTGCGCTCGTCGAACATGGTGATCGGGGCGTTCTGCGAGTAGCGCAGGTTCAGCGTGGTGTAGGCGTAGAACACCCCGCGGGACAGCGGTTCTTCGTCGGTGCCGTCGGTCAGCACCTGCTGGCCCCGCTTGCCCATGATGATCGCGGTGCCGGTGTCCTGGCACATCGGCAGCACGCCCGCGGCGGCGATAGCGGCGTTCTGCAGCAGGTCCATGGCCACGAACTTGTCGTTGGCCGACGCCTCCGGGTCGTCGCAGATGGCCCGCAGCTGGGCCAGGTGGGCCGGGCGCAGGTAGTGCGCGATATCGTGGAACGCGGTGCTGGCCAGCAGCGTCAGTGCTTGTGGGGCGACCTTGAGGAACGTCCGCCCGTCAGCCTCGACCAGGCTCACCCCCTGGTCGGTGATCTGGCGGTAGGTGGTGGTGTCGGGTCCGGTCGGCAGCAGGTCGGAGTAGGCGAACTCGGGCATCGGTGCTCCTTAGGGCTCCTTGATCAGCACCACCGATCTTGCCCCATGTCGGCCACCGACCACAGAGGGGACCGCCGCGAAGAACCGGACGTCTGTCCGTCCGGTGAACGAGGTGCGAGCTGACGCACCTGGTGCTGCAGGCCGTCCCCGGCGCTGGAGGTCCGTGGTACTGCGGGAGGACCCGGTCGGCGACCTCAGTAGGACGACAGCCCGCGACCGCGCTGTCTAGGGGCGGTACGACGAGGTCGGTCTCGACGTCGTACTTTGATCGGATCGACGCAGAGACTGTCATAACATTGATCTCTTGACAAGAGTTCACCCGTTGCGTCCGCTCGCCCAGGCAGGACATGTCTGACAGCATGTACGCCATGCGCAACTACAGGAAGACAGTAGTTACCGCCCTCCTCGCCGCTGGGGCCTTCGGGCTCGCCGGGTGCGATGGGGAGGGGGGTAACTCCGTAGACCTCCCGTCGGACCAGGCGAAGACCGACCAGACGGATGCCGACCAGCCTGAGGTTGACAAGGCTCAGGGTCGTGCAGGCACGAGGGACAACCCATATCCCGTCGGATCGACCATCAAAGGCAAGGAATGGGAGGTCACGATCAACAGTGTCACCCTCGGCGCCAATGATGCGGTGGCGGCTGAGAACCAGTTCAACGATCCTCCGCCGGAGGGTAAACAGTACGCTCTGGTGAACATCACTGCGACCTATGTCGGTACCGAGTCGTCGACCCCCTGGGTCACCATCAAGTATGTCGGTGCTGATGGTTCGACTGCGTCGTCGTACGACGCATCAGCGGTCGTACCCGACGAGTTCAACAGTTACACCGAGCTGTACCAAGGTGGCTCTGCGACCGGCAACATCGCCCTGCTGGTGCCGATCGAGGCCCCAGAGACAGGTGCGCTGTCGGTCGAACCAGACATGATCGGCGACAAGTCGTTCGTCGCCATACAGTAGACCTGGCGGCACGAAGACCAAGTGTGCGACCTCGCGGCAAGTATGGGCGGCTCGCGGTGGTCAGGTCTGGTGGGCTCGGGCGGTGGTGCGGACGGAAGGCTGCTGGGAGGTGTCGGCACCGCCACCCCGGGCGGGTGGTCAGGACAGTGGGTGGTCAGGACAGTGGGGACGGTTCCTAACGTCTTGTTGGCCTGACCAGGCAAGACGTTAGGAACCGTCCCCACTGTCCCACCCACTCGGGTGCGTTCCAGCCCTGTCGTGTCGAGGTCTGGCCGGTTAGCGCGCAGGTTCCGGAACGTCTCGTCGAGGATCTGCTCGGTCCACTTCGGCTGTACCAACCGGGCCAGCCCGACCCGGATCAGCACGTCTCTCAGTGTTGAGGGGTACAGAACGTTGGCGTCGTAGAGGACGACTGCGGGCATCAGACCAGACCGAGCTCGTGGGCGTCGGCAGCCAGCACATCGGCGGCCGCTCTGCGGCGTGCGTCGTCCTCGTGCAGGTAGCGGACCAGCGAGGCTGCTTTGACCCTGCGGTGCGTGCCGACGGTGCGGAACTCGATCTGCCCGGCATTGAGCAGCCCGATCAGGAACGGGCGCGAGACGTTCAGCGCGTCTGCGGCCTGCTGGGTCGTCAACTCAGCGTGCGCGGGTACGACCGTCACGCTCTCGCCCTGCGCGAAGCTCTCGAGCACCTGCGCGAGCGCCGTCAGCACTGAACGCGGCATTACCACGTCGCTGCGCCCGTTGACGTGCAGCCGCACCGGACCGTCGATGTCGAGCGTGGTGCCCAGCTGTCGGAGCGCCGAAGCAGCCAGTTCGGCGTCCTTCGGCTCAGGTACCAGAGTCGCTACCTGGCTCACCGGCCGACCTCCTAACGCAACAGTCGAATCAATCGAAATAAGTGTATCAGAGGGCGAGTGCGGGCTGGCCGCCGCTTTCAGCGCGTCGGACGTCGGGTCCGCCCAGGTCAACGTGCTGCTCGACAAGATCCGTCACCTCAGCGCGACCGCCGAGGTCCTGGCGGCGTCGTGAAACCCCCGCCGCGCGCGAGGTCAACCTGCCCGTCCGGCGCCGACCAGGCGGCCGGGCAGCGGTTCTTGGCCTGTGCTGTCGACATCGGCCTCGCATCCGACGGTGGAGGTTCAGGACAGATGCCACAGTGCCGAGGCAGGCACGGCACTGGCGTTTCGGCATGCCGACGAACCAGGTGTCCCATCGGTGACCGTGCAGGTGAAACCATGTAGGCGCTCTACCTCACTGGACTATCTGCCGCTGGTCATCTGGACTGTCTGCCGCACCTTCGCTGGAACATCTGCCGCAACGAAGAGGTGGGTCCGACCGTTGTCCGCACGCGGTGGATCCTGGGCTGACCAGGCCGTCCCCGACACTGGCGGGCCGTGGTACTGCGGGAGGACCCGGTCCGCGACCTCAGTAGGACGACAGCCCGCGGCCGCGCTGTCTAGGCTGCTGGCCGACATCGTCCATAGACGCAAATTTTGCGAGGTGTTGGTAGTTTCATGAACACGAGCGCGAACGACGACAGCCTGGCGGTCACGACCCGTGAGGGGCGCCGCTTCTGGAACTACCCGCGACCGGGCTACGAGGGTCTACGTCGGTGGTTGCCGTCCTGGCGGTTCGTGCTGGTGTCGATGGTCGCCGTGGTGTGCCTGGTGGTCGGCGGAGGCTTCGTCGCCTACTCCCGCGTCAAGATCCCTGACTACAACGCTGATGTCCGGGACCAGACCACCACGGTCTGGTTCGCCGACCCGGCCCGGTCCGGCGACCCGAGCGCCCACGGCGAGAAGATGGGCCAGTACCCCGGGGCGAGACGGGAGATCATCCCCTGCGACGAGGCGGACGCCGAGAGCAAGGGCCAGGACAGCTGGATCCCCCAGCACGTCAAGGACGCCGTCGTCGCCTCGGAGGACCGTGGCTTCTGGACCGACTCCGGGGTTACCGTCCGGGCGTTGGCCGGCCGCGGCGGCATCCCCACGCTGACCCAGCAGTACGTGGACAACTACTACGACGGCACCAGGTCTGGTTACTTCGGTCGGCTCGAGGAAGCGCTGCTGGTGGTGAAGATCAACCAGGAGCAGAGCAAGGACGAGATCATCTGCCGCTACCTGAACACGATCTACTGGGGCCGCGGCGAGACCTACGGCATCCAGGCCGCTGCCCAGACCTATTTCGGCAAGGACGCCAAGGACCTGGACGTCTCCGAGGCGGCGCTGCTGGCCGGGATCATCCCCTCACCGAACCGGTGGGACCCGGCCGACAACCCGGAGAAGGCCGAGCAGCGCTGGAACCGCACCCTGGACTACATGGTCGCCGACCCCAAGCTCAAGACCGGTCTGACGGCCGAGCAGCGGGCCGCCCTCACGTTCCCGCAGGTTCTGCCCTACCAGCCGGAGCCGGTGTACGCCGGGCCCAACGGCTACCTCATGGAGGCGGCTCGGCAGGAGGCGGCGGCGCTGGTCAACGTGTCTGAAGCAGAGCTGATGCGCGGCGGCTACACGATCATCACGACCATCGACCAGGACATGCAGGCGATGGCCGTCGAGTCGGGCCGACGCCTCATCGAAGGTGAGCTGAGCGGCGGTGCGGCGCCCAGCCTGTGCGACCCCGACGAGGACCCCGACTGCCCGGGGACCTTGCGGGTGGCGATGGTGACGCTCGACCCGGCGGACGGGTCGATCCGGGCGATGTACTCCGGCCAGGACTTCCTGGCCGACCAGTACAACCGGGTGACCCAGGGCAGGGCCCAGGCGGGGTCGACCTTCAAGCCGTTCACCCTGGTCGCCGCACTGGAGGACGGTATCTCGCTGCGCTCGGTGTACTCCGGCGCCAGCCCCCGGACCTTCGACGTCCCCGGCAAGGACTGGACGGTCGTCAACTACGGCAACGCCAGCTACGGCGACATCGACCTCCTCAGGGCCACTGCCGACTCGGTGAACACGGTGTACACCGAGCTCAACATCGAGGTCGGGCCCGAGAGGACCGCGTCCGTGGCGCAGAAGGCAGGTATCACCCCACCGCCGGGGGGCGAGCTGTCCCAGACGCAGTCCAACGTGCTCGGCTCGGACGCGGTCCGCCCGATCGACATGGCCCAGGCCTACGGCGTGTTCGCCGAGCAGGGGCTGAAAGCCGAACCGCATATCGTCTCCCGGGTGATCGGCCCGGACGGCGCGACCTGGGACACCGACACCCGCACCACCCGGGTGTTCCCCGCCGATGTCATGGCCGATACGGTCACCGCCCTGCAGGGCCCGGTCCAGAACGGTTCGGCGCGCGAGCACGTCGCACCCCTGGGAAGGCACATCGCCGGGAAGACCGGCACCTCCAGCGACAACAAGTCCGCCTGGTTCGTCGGGTTCACCACCGACGTCGTCACCGCGGTCGCCCTGACCCAGGAAGGCCCGGGGGGTTCCGAGGTGTCGATCACCCCGTGGGGCAACGTCATCCAGGTCACCGGCGGATCCTGGCCCGCCGCGCTGTGGGCCGACTACATGGGCCCGGTCCTGGACCTGCCAGCCTATGCGGAGGACACGCCCTTCCCGCCGCCCGCGAACGTCGGCCGCTGACGGTGTTCGCCGCCGCGAAGGGTCTGTCTGGTGGCCCTCGCGGCGGTGCCTGTGGAGCCATTTCGAGACTTTTGTCGCGGATTCGAGAGGTTTACTCTCGAATCCGCGACAAAAGTCTCGAATCGGCGCTGTCGCGTCACCATGCGTCGAGCAGGGGGCAGGTCGTCCCTCACAGCTGGGAACCGGCGGCTGAACACTTGCGGAGCGCGGCAATCTCGGCGCGGACCCGGGCATGCGCTGCGCGGCCGTCCACGAGGTCTGCGGTGTGGTCGAGGATCTCCGCGACGCGCCGGTTGACGACCTTGCTCCAGGCTGCATCGATATCGGCCTGGTCGGTGTCGGTGTCCTGTTCCACGCTGAGCAGGAGCTGGTGGGCCGCCTCAAGGCGCTCGCCGACATCAAGCGCTCTGCCCGCTCTGATGTAGTCCGCCAGCCTCGATGTCATGCATCGAGTGTACGGTGGCGCACCGACATCGAACAGAGACCGACGATCGCGGGATCGCGGGGGTGAGTCGGGTTTGTGCGCGCCGCTGACCGGCAAGATCCCAGTCCGAGACCGGGTACCCGCGACGCACGGACCCGCGGGTCCGCGCCTCGAAGGCCGGGAACCGGCCGAGCCAGGGGGTCCAGGGGGACCGGCGGTCCCCCTGGCGGGGCTGGGCCCCGCACAGTATGACGAGAGCGACGAGGCTCGCGTTCCGCGAGCACACGTCGCCCTCGATCTCGTCGGGGTGGCGGGATTTGAACCCACGACCTCTTCGTCCCGAACGAAGCGCGCTACCAAGCTGCGCCACACCCCGTGAAGCTGGACCAGCATAGCCGATCTGGGGGGGCCGGTGTCATCCTGTTTCTTCAGGAGGCTGGGACCAGGCGCAGCAGGGTGGCCTCGGGGCGGCAGGCGAAGCGGACCGGGGTGTAGGGCGAGGTGCCCAGGCCCGCGCTGACGTGCAGCCACATCGAACCGGCTCCGCCGCGGGCGTCGGGGCGGGCCCCCGGCCAGCCGTGCAGGCCCTTGGCCCGGCGGGTGTCCAGGTCGCAGTTGGTGGTCAGGGCGCCGTAGCCGGGGACCGCGAGCTGGCCGCCGTGGGTGTGCCCGGCGATGGTCAGGTCGACCTGGTCGGTGTGGAACGCCTCGAGCACCCGGCGGTACGGGGCGTGGGTGACGCCGAGGTACAGGTCGACCTCGGCGGCGGCCGCGTCGGCGGGGCCGGGCATGACGTCGCGGTCCAGGTGGGCGTCGTCGGTGCCGACGAACGCGATCCGCCGGTCGTCCACGTCGAGCGTCGCACGGGTGTTGGTCAGGTCGGTCCAGCCGGCCGCGGTGAAGCGGTCGCGCAGGTCGTGCCACGGCAGGCTGGCGGTCTGGTCGGCCGGGCCGCGGGAGTCGGCGCGCAGGTAGCGTGCTGGATTCTTCAGGCGCGGGCCCTGGTAGTCGTTCGACCCGAAGACGAACACCCCGGGGCGGGCCAGGTGCGGTTCCAGCGCCCGCCCGACCAGGGGCAGCGCCTCGGCGTCGGCCCAGTTGTCGCCGGTGTCGACCACCAGGTGCGGGTCCAGGCCGTCCAGGTCGCGCACCCAGTCGGCCAGCCGGGTGCTGCGCGGGGTCAGGTGCAGGTCTGACAGGTGCAGCACCCGCAGCTCGGCCTGGCCGGGGGCGAGCACCGGCACCTGGACCTGACGCAGCACGTACCAGCGGGCTTCGACCAGCGACCAGGCCAGGGCGGCGGCGCCCAGGCCGCCGACCGCGACCAGAGCACGCCCGCTCGCCCCGTCCGCGGACGTGCCGTGGCGGGCGGCGGACCGGCAGGCGCACCCCAGGGCGCGACCTGATATGCGGGTGCGCCCCTTCTCGCCCGGCAGGAAGGATGCGGGGTCGATCACCCGGGGCCGTCCCGGTCGCGGTCGTGACCGCGGCGGTCGCGGTCGGCGCCGGGATCATGGCCGGGTGGCTGGCCGTTCGACACGGTGAGCACGACGACCGAACCGGACGTCGCCGTGCCGGTGGGCGACTGCTGCGCTACCAGGCCAGCCGGGACCAGCGACGCGACCTGGTCGGGGGCGACCGATGCGGTGAACCCGGCGTTCCGGAGCGTCGTCGTGGCCTCGTCCACCGACTTCCCGGTGACGTCCGGGACCGAGACCTGCCTGCCGTAGATGAGGTCGGGCGAACCCTCGCCGAAACCAGGGTTCGGCTGGCCGTCGTTGAGGGCCGCCACCGCGAACCGTTTCCAGGTCGGACCGGCGATCGTGGCGCCGTAGACCACGCTGTACCGGTGACCGCCGATGGTCTTCCGGTTGGCCGTCTCGAAGCCCTTGAGGCTGCCGCTCACGGCGACCGCCGCGGCCAGGCGGGGGGTGTAGCCGACGAACCAGGTGTACTCGTTGTTGTTCGACGTGCCGGTCTTGCCCGCAGCCGGGAACCCGGGGGAGCCGACGCTGCTCATGGTCCCGCCCCAGACCCCAGACATCGCCCGGGCGATGGTGTTCGCCACCGCGGGGTCGATCTCCTGCTTGCACCCGGCGTCGGGGACCGGTCTTTCCTGGCCTTTGGTGTCGACCACCTTGGTGATTGCGACGGGGGTGCAGTAGATACCGCCGGAGGCGAACGCGGCGAACGCCCCGGCCATCTGGAGCGTGGTGGTGTTGTCGGTGCCGATGACGTTGATCGGGAAGTGGTCGTTGAACGGCACCGGGATGTACTCGCCGTCATCGCCCCGCAGGGGCTGGCCCTTCTTCTCCCCGCTCAGGTGCTTGGGATTGGCCTGGACCACGCCTAGGTCGGCGGCCCGGCCCATGATCGTGCACAGGTTGAGCCTGGTCGCCATGGCCATGAACGCCCCGTTAACGGAGTTCCTGGTCGCGTCCTGCACGCTCATCGCCCCGCCCGCGTTCGGCGGAGAGTTGCCCACGAAGAAGGACCTGCCGCCCAGTCGGCCGTCGCACGAGGTGAACTGGGACATCTGGAAACTCCGGGGGGTGCCGTCGACGACGTCGCCCAGCGAGTGGCCCGCCTCCAGCCAGGCGAGCAGGGTGAACGCCTTGAAGGTGGAGCCCGGCTGGAAGCCCTGGTTGTTGTAGTACGGCTGGGCGACGTTGAGGTTGATCGCCGACTCTCCGGCCACCTCCCGGTTGGTCGCCGTCCAGTTGGTCGACTGCGCGAGGGCCTTGACCTGCCCGGTGCCCGGTTCGACCACGGCCATCGCCTGCACCACCCCGGACGGGTCGCCAGCCGGGACGCTGCGCTGGACCTCTTCGGTCGCCATCGGCTGGAGCCTCGGGTCGAGGGTCGTGGTGATCGTCAGACCGCCCTTCTGCCACAGCGCGGCACGGACCTCGGCGGTCTCGCCGAACACCTTGTCCTTCACGACGATCTTGGACACCCAGTCGCAGAAGTACCCGGACCCGTGGACGGCCTCCTCGGCGTGGCTGCAGCCCACCGGGGTGTCGGAGGGATTCAGGTATTCCTCGAGCGGTGTCGCGATGCCGGTGGTGTACTGCTCGTCGTCGATGTAGCCCTGCTCGTGCATGAGCGCGAGGACGACGTTGCGTCGCGTCTCCGACTCCTTGGGGAACCGGCGCGGGTCCAGGTTCGTCGGGTTCTTGGTGACCCCGGCGATGGTGGCGGCCTCCAGGTAGGTGAACTCCGGGTCCGCGGCCGACTTGCTGAAGTAGTACCAGGCGGCGGCCTCGGCCCCGTACACCGAGCTGGCGCCGAACTGGGCGATGTTCAGGTAGTCCTCGAGGATCCGCTCCTTGGCCCCGTCGCGGCCGAGCTCCGCGGTCAGGCGGTTCTCCAGGGCGATGGCCAGCCGGGCCTCGCGCAGCTTGCGGACGTAGCCCTCGGTGCCCTCCGCGACCGTGGCCTCGGTGTAGGCCGCCTGGCGCTGGGCGTCCGTCTCGGCCCGGTCCAGGGCCTCCTGGATCAGGACGTTCTTCACGTACTGCTGCGTGATGGTCGAGGCGCCTCGTTGGGTGTCGCCGAGCACCAGGCCCTCCACCAGGGCCGTGGCCATGCCCTGCGGGTCGACGCCGTTGTGCTCGCGGAAGCGTTTGTCCTCGGTGGCGACGACGGCCTCCTGGAGGTAGTGGTTGATCTCCGGCAGCGGCACGATCACGCGGTTCTGCGTGTAGAACGTGGCCAGCAGGGTGCCCGCGTTGGTCACCGTGCCGTCCTCGGCGTAGGTCCGGTCGTTGGCGTAGACCTCGGTCCGCTGGGGCAGGGTGACGTCGGCCAGCTCGTCGGTCAGCCCGTCGAAGGTGGTCTTGGCCACATCGGCCCCGACGTTGGCGGCGGCCAGGGCGGGCACCGCAAGGCCCGCCGCGACCAGGCCGCCCATCATGGAGACGAGGACGAAGACCACGATGAGGGCCGCGGGGGCCAGCGGGCGTTCGTCGTCACCGGTCAGCACACGGAGGGTTCGCGACACGGTACCCAGAGTAGTCAACGTCGGCGCCGGTGCCGCCCGGTTGGGCCATCTTGCACCAGACCTGCACACCAGATCTTCACACCCGGCCGAGCCGAGAGAACCGGGCCGAGAGCCGAGCGGGCTCTTGCCGGCCGAGCCGGTCGAGGGTGGGTCCCCGGCGCGAGAGGTGCCGCGCAGCGGCACCGCCGGTGCGCGGAGACGGCCGTCGTCGGGAGCGAGGAGCTCACTCGACCGAGGCGAGCGGGGGGACGAGCTCGCTCGTTCGGCCCAGCCGGTCGGGGGCGTCGAGGCGAACGCGGGGTCGGCCGGGCGCGGCCGCTGGGGCCGACCAGCCGCTGTTTTGTCCCCCGTTCGGGTGAGAAAACGGCCCGCGACCCCAGATCTGGGGTCCAGATTGCCCGAATCGACCCACGATCGGGTTCTTCTGCTCGCGGCAAAATCCGACTATGGTCCTCTTGGTCGGCCGCTGACGGTCGACGTACCAGGTGGGGGAGGTTGAGATTGGTGGCTCTGTTCTCGGGGGACGGGCACTGGTCAGCCGGAGCCAACTGCGGCTTCGGGAAGGCATCACCCGATGCTCTCTTCGTGGAGGGGTCGGCACAGCGTGCTGCGCGTGTCGTCTGCCACGACTGCCCAGTCCGTCTAGAGTGCCTGGCGGACGCTCTGGACAGCCGGATGGACTTCGGCGTCTGGGGCGGCATGACCGAACGAGAGCGACGCGCGCTGCTGCGACGTCGTCCGGAGGTGCGGTCGTGGCGCAACGAGCTCGTCGGCTCGGTGGCGCAGGTGTAGACCGCCGGTCGCGCGGTCAGGGTGGGTCGGCCAAGGTCGGTGCTCTACGGTGCGCGCCGACCCTGGCACGCCCCAGGTGCACGGTAGGCTGCAGGGCGTGACTCGTTGGGAGTATGCGACCCTGCCGCTGATCGTGCACAAGACCAAAGAGATCCTCGACCAGTGGGGCACCGACGGGTGGGAGCTCGTCACGGTGCTCGACGGGCCGACGGGTCTGGTCGCCTACCTGAGACGCCCCGTCGGGTGACAGCGCTGCCCCGTCGGGCGACGGTCGCGCAGCGGCTCGCCCGTCTGGGTCTGACGCTGCCCACGGCGGCGGTACCGGTCGGTGCCTACGTGCCGGCCCTGCGGACCGGCGTCCACGTGTGGACCTCCGGCCAGCTGCCGTTCGTGGCCGGACGGCTGCCCCAGACCGGCACCGTCGGGCGAGACGTCACCGCCGACGAAGCGGCGCAGGCCGCCCGTACCGCCGCGCTCAACGCGGTGGCAGCGGTGGCCCAGGTGCTCGCTGCGGAGTCCGGCGACGCACCGGTCGAGGCCCTGGACCGCGTGGTCCGGGTGGTCAAGGTCACGGGCTTCGTGGCCAGCGACCCCGGGTTCACCGCCCAGCCCGCGGTGCTCGACGCAGCCAGCACCCTGCTGCACGAGGTCTTCGGCGACGCCGGGGTGCACGTGCGGTCCGCCGTGGGTGTCGCCGTGCTGCCGCTGGGTTCGCCGGTCGAGGTCGAGCTGGTCGTCGAGACCCGGTAGACGGGTTGCGGGTCGGCCGGTCTCACTGCAGTGTGCGCTGCTCCAGGCGTTCGCGGTCGAGCAGCAGCACGCTCCGCGGCTCGCGGACCAGCCAGCCGCGCTGGGCGAACTCCCCGAGCGCCTTGTTCACCGTCTCCCGGGACGCCCCGACCAGCTGGGCCAGCTCGGTCTGGGTGAGGTCGTAGGTGACGCGCACCGCGTCGTCCATCGGTTCGCCGAACCGGTCGGCCAGGTCCAGCAGGGCCCTGGCCACCCGGCCGGAGGCATCGGAGAACACCAGGTCGGCGCGTGCCTCGGTGGTGCGGCGCAGCCGTCGGGCCAGCGCCTGGAGCAGGTGCAGGGCGACGGACGGGTGCTGGTTCAGCCAGTCCGTGAGCTGGTCGTGGTCCAGCTCCAGCACCACCGCGTCGGTCACCGCGGTGGCCGACGACGTGCGCGGCCCCGGGTCGAACAGGGACAGCTCGCCGAGCATCTCGCCCGGGCCGACCAAGGTCAGCATGTTCTCCCGACCGTCGGACGAGCGTCGGACCAGCTTGACCTTGCCCTCGCGCACCACGTACAGCCGGTCACCGGGTTCGGACTCGGTGAACAGCCGCTTGCCGCGGCCCAGGCGGATCGGCGCCATCTGGTTGACCAACGTCATGGCCGCCTGTCGTCTCAGCCCGGCGAAGAGCGGTGCGCGCAGCACGACGTCCGCGGCCACTGCGCACTCCCTCCGTTGCGAGCCGACGGCCTGTGCCGTCGATCACACTCTACGGCGCGGCGCAGGTCACCCGCCGACCTTCCACCAGACGTCACCCGTCGACTGGCTGGCCGGTCAGCCTGCAGGGCCGGACGGGGCTCCGCTGGTCCGGACCGGCGGGCCCCGGCGGATCGACCGGGCGTCGGCCGACCCGGTACCGCGACGCGCGCTGCGAGCGGACTGCGCCGACCCCTGGCGACTGCGCGTCGCGACCGCGCAGACCACCGACAGACGTCTCCGCTGCGCGGTACTGACGTCAGGGGATCGGTGCTATTCCGGCCAGCCAGTCGGTCAGCAGCGTGTTGACCAGATCAGGTGACTGCTCGGCTGGGAAGTGCCCGGCTGCGGTGACCGTCTCGAAACGGTACCCGGTGGTGCACCGGGCGGCCTCGGTGGTGCTCAGAGCGGCGCGGTGGGCCGAGCGCAGCCCGTCGTGGGCGCCGTGCACCTGGAGCACCGGCACCGGGCGGGCCTTCAGCAGCGCGGTGCGCAGCCGGGCGCCGTCCGTCCGGGAGGTCGACCGGGCCAGCCAGCGCAGCTGTTCGAGCTGGCTGTGCGCGGCGAACGGCACGCGCAGCGCGTCGCGGTACACGGCCAGGGTCGCGGCGTCCGGCCAGCCGGGAACCCCGCCCCAGGCGTCCAGCAGCCGGGCCAGCAGGTCGCCGCGGGTCAACGACCGCTCCGGCAGCCCCGGGACCTGCGCGTAGACCAAGGAGCGCCACGACCGGACAGTCGTGGTGCCGCGCACGGTGCTGGGCGCGGCGCCGTCCGGGCCGACCGGTCGCGGGGCGGCCAGCACCGCGACGGCCCGGGCCACGTCCGGCGCCAGCGCCGGGACGGCCCAGGCCACGTCGCCCCCGGTGCCGGTGCCCACCACGACCGCGTCGTCGGCGCCCAACGACCGGACCACCCCGGACACGTCGGCCACCAGCGTCGGGACGTCGTAGCCGCTCGGCGGCTTGTCGGACGCGCCGGTGCCGCGCAGGTCCATCGCGGCCACCCGGTACCCGGCGTCGGCCAGGGCCACCAGCTGGTGCCGCCAGCTCCACCAGAACCCGAGCACCGAGTGCAGCAGCACCACCAGCGGTGCCTCCCGCTCGTCCGGGCCGGCCACCGCGACGTGGAACCGGGAACCGTTGGCGGTGACGAAACGGTGACGCCACGGCCCGTCCACGAGCAGCACAGAGGCGTCAACAGCACCAGGGTCGATCGTCGTCATCGCCTAGGCAACCTACCCTGCCGGGGGTGCGAGGGGGGAACGGTCCGCCGGGGCCTCGGTGCCGCGGCCCGCGACACGCCGGTCCTGGGGCGTGTCGCGCGCTCCCTTGGGCGGGTCGAAGCGGTAGCCGACCTGGCGCACCGTCCCGATGAGCTGTTCGTGCTCCGGGCCGAGCTTGGCCCGCAGCCGTCGCACGTGCACGTCCACGGTGCGGGTGCCGCCGTAGTAGTCGTAGCCCCAGACCTCCTGCAGCAGCTGGGCCCGGGTGAACACCCGGCCGGGGTGCTGCACGAGGTGCTTCAGCAGCTCGAACTCCTTGTACGTCAGGTCCAGCGGGCGACCGCGCAGCCGGGCGGTGTACCGGCTGGCGTCGACGGTCAGCTCGCCGGACGAGATCTCCTCCGGGGTGTCGTCCCGGGTCGCCGCGCGCTCGACGACCAGCCGGAACCGGGCCTCGACCTCGGCCGGGGAGGCGTCGTCCAGGACGACGTCGTCCGCGCCCCACGCGGCGTTGACCGCGGTCAGCCCGCCCTCGGTGAGCACCAGCACCAGCGGCACGTCCAGCCCGGTGGTGCGCAGCAGACGGCAGGCGGTACGGGCGGCGACCAGGTCGCGCCGGGCGTCGAGCACGACGATATCGCAGTCCGGGGCTCCCACCAGCACCGACGGCTCGACGGGGAGCACCCGGACGCGGTGCGGCAGCAGCTCCAGCGCGGGCAGGACCCGTGCCGGTCCGCCGGGGGCCGAGGTGAGGAGCAGCACGTCTGCCACGAGAGCTCCCTCCAGCCGGTCTGCGCTCGCGACACCCAGGAGCAGCGCACGGACGAGCTCTTCGCCCTCGTCGACCGCCGCTCCAGGTTACAGCGGCGTCGCGGACAGGGACAGGCGCCTCGCGCCCGCGGTGACGAACCTCGTCCGCGGGTATCCCGACGACCACCACCTCCGGTCTGCCAGAATCAGGGGTGTGATCGCTGCCACGCCCCGGCTGTGCCGTCGCGCGGAGACTCTGGTGCCCTGCGCCGGAAATCCGGCGGACAAGTCCGCCGCCCGGACGACGGTGGACGACCAGTGACCCTCGCCACCCGGGCGGTGCTGACCGCCGCGCTCGCCGCCGTGGTCGCGGCCGCCGCCTATTTCGGGCCGGTCCCGCTGGCCGCCGTTGCCGCGCTGCTCGCTGTCGCCGTCGCGGTCGGCTGGCCCGGGCTGGCGAACCTGCCCGACCGGAAAGGGTCGGCGACGGTCGTCGCCATCACCGGGATCGGCGGGGTGGCCGCGGTGCACACCATCGGGGTGCGGGCCGACCTGCGGTCCCTGGCCGTGGTGTTCGCCGCCTCGATCCTGCTCACGTTCGTCAACGAGCTGCTGCGGCGTGACGGCCGCACCCGGTTGGTCGAGTCCGTGGCCGGCACCGTCACCGGGTCGATGCTGGCGGTCACCGCCGCGGGCTGGGTGGCCTGCGGTCGGCTGCTCGACGGCAAGGAGCTGGCGGCCGCGGCGGCGGTGGCGCTCGCCCTGGCCGCCGCCGTCAGCGCGGTGCGGCTGCCGGTCTGGCTGACCGCGCTGGTGGTGACCCTGGTCGGCGGGGCAGGCGGGGCGGCGCTGGGGATCGTGCTCGACGGGATCGAGCTGAAGGTGGCCGGGCTGGCCGGGCTGGCCGTCGGGCTGCTGGTCGCGGCCATGCACGCTCTGTTCCACCCGATGGCCGCGCTGGACCGTCGGCTGCCCGCGGTCTCGGCGGCGGTGATCCCTGTCGCCACCGGCGGGATGCTCGTCTACGCCGCCAGCCGGGTGCTGCTCGCCTGATCGGTGCTCGCCTGGTCGGTCCAGTAGGATCGGGCCATGCTCGAAGCCATATTCACCGGACTGCTCGTCGCCGTCACGCTGACCGTCGTGTGGTTCGCCGGGCTGGTCGTCACCCGACTGGTCCGCAAGTAGTTGTTCGTCGTCCCTGAGGGGCTCGCGCCCGAGACGTATCCTCTGGCGTGGCTGGTCGGGTCGTGGCGCGGTCAGGGGGTGCACGGTTATCCCGGCGTGCCCGAATCGGGTTTCTGCGCGGACGTCGCGGTCACCAGCGACGGTGGCCCCTACCTGTCCTGGACCTGCCGGTGGTGGCCTGACGGCCTGGTCCCGTCCGACGGGTCTGAGGTGCCGGACGCGCCGCCCTGGGTCGTCGAGACCGGGTGGTGGCGCGTCCCGCCGCACGACGACGGTCCGCCGCACCCGGTCGAGCTGTTGGTCGCCGACCCGTCGGGGCACGTCGCGGTGTACGTCGGGCAGGTCTCCGGCGCCCGGGTCGACCTCGTCTCCGACCTGGTGGCACGGACCGAGACCGGCGCGGACGTCACCGCCGGGCGGCGCCTGCTCGGCCTGGTCGACGGCGAGCTGATGTGGGCGTTCGACCTGGCCGCCTTCGGGCAGCCCCTCCAGTCGTACGCCTCCGCCCGGATGACCCGGGTCGAGTAGGTGCACCAGTTCGAGACTTCTGTCGCCGATTCGAGAGTTAAACTCTCGAATCGGCGACAGAAGTCTCGAACTGGCCAGAGACCGGATGGGGGGTCGGGGGAGGCATGAATCAGTCCGACGGGTGGGTGTCGCCGTTGCTGGCACGACCAGGTGCGGTGGCCGCGGCGGGGGTGGCCTGGCACTACGGCGACCCGGTGGTCGAGCAGCGGGCGCTGGTGGCCGGGACGGGGGTGGTGGACTGCTCGCACCTGGGGGTCGTCACCGTCGCCGGGCCGGACCGGTTGTCCTGGTTGCACTCGCTCACCAGCCAGCACCTGGACGACCTGGCGCCGTGGACCTCCACCGAGACGCTGGTGCTCTCGCCGCACGGGCACGTCGAGCACGTCGCGGGGGTCGTGGACGACGGGACGACGACCTGGCTGGTCACCAGCACCCCAGGGGACCTGGCGGCCTGGCTGGACTCGATGCGGTTCATGCTGCGGGTCGAGGTGGCCGACGTCACCGACGACTGGGCGGCGGTCGGCGAACCCCGACGCGGTGAGGGGGAGCCGGGCGGGCCGGTGGTGTGGTCCGACCCCTGGCCGACGACCCGGCCCGGTGGCACCCGCTACGGCCCGCCGGACGACGAGCACCCGGGCGCGCAGCGGGCCTGGCGGCTGGTGCTGGTGCCCCGCGGCCAGCTGGTGGTGCAGGTCGCCGCCCGGGAGGCGGCCGGGGCGCGGCTGGCCGGGACCTGGGCCACCGAGGCGCTACGCGTCGCGGCCTGGCGCCCGGCGGCCGACCACGAGGTCGACCACCGGACCGTCCCGCACGAGCTGGACTGGCTGCGTACCGCCGTCCACCTGGACAAAGGCTGCTACCGGGGCCAGGAGACGGTGGCCCGGGTGCACAACCTGGGCCGTCCGCCGCGCCGGCTGACCATGCTGCACCTGGACGGGTCCGAGCACCTGCTGCCCGACGCGGGTGCGACGGTGCTGCTCGACGACGCCCCGGTCGGCGTCCTGACCAGCGCGGCCCGGCACCACGAGCTGGGCCCGGTCGGCCTGGCCGTGCTGCGCCGGGCCACTCCCGTCGACGCGCCCCTGACCGTGGCCCTGGCCGAGGGCGACCCGGTCCCGGCGGCCCAGGAGGTCGTCGTCAGCCCCGAGGGGGTCACCCCCGACCGTCCCGCCCCGCGGGGCCCGCTGGCCCGGGGCCTGGGGCTGGGCCGCTAGCGCCGGATCTCCGGCGCAGGACCAGGACGCTGCGGTGGGGTTGGGCCGCGTCCCGTAGGCTGTCGGGCGTGGTGTACTGGCTGCAGAGCACGCTGTTCTTCGCGTTCTACCTGGCGATCTTCGTCGCCAGCGGGTGGGCGCTGGTCGATGCGCTGCTGCGGCCGCCGCGGGCTTTCGTCGCCGAGGGGAAGAAGACCAAGGTCTTCTGGGGGACGATCCTCGGGATCGCGGTGGTCGTAGCGTTCGTCGCCACGCCGTTCCCCAGCGGGGCGGTCCCGGCCGGGCCGTTCCGGCTCCTGGCGCTGGCGGCGGCCGTGGCCGCGCTGGTGTACCTGTTCGACGTGCGACCGGCTGTCGCTCGGCACAGCCGTCGTCGGAAAGGTGGGGGGTCGAGCCGCTGGTGAGAGCGGTCGTCCAGCGGGTCACCCGGGCGGCGGTGCGGGTGGCTGGTGCGGTGGTCGGGGCGGTCGACGGGCCGGGGCTGGTCGTGCTCGTCGGGGTGACGGACGGGGACGGGCCGACCCAGGTCGAGTACGTGGCGCGGAAGGTGGCCGACCTGCGGATCCTGCGCGACGAGCGGTCCGCGGCCGAGGTAGGTGCGCCGGTCCTGGTGATCAGCCAGTTCACGCTGTACGGGGACGTGCGCAAGGGGCGGCGCCCGACGTGGAACGCCGCGGCACCCGGTCCGGTGGCCCAGCCCCTGGTCGAGGCGGTGGTCGAGGCGCTGCGCGGGCACGGGCTGCAGGTGCAGACCGGCGTCTTCGGCGCCGACATGGCCGTCGAGCTGGTCAACGACGGTCCGGTGACCATCCTCCTGGAGTCGGCTCCTTGACCGCGTCCTGCCTCGTCCTGCCGAGTGGCGTAGCGGTCAGACGCGCAGGCGCAGCCAGAGCAGGGCGCTAGCGGTCAGCAGTGTCAGGGTGCCGATCCACACCACGAGCCGGGTGTTCGTGCGCGGGCTGGCGCTGGTCGTGGACGCGGGCCTGTCGGCGGCGGCGGCGGGGGCCGGGTCGATGCGGATCTGGTAGTCCGCCGAGACCGTGGCCGGGATACCGGAGACCGTGGCCGTCACCGTCAGGGTGAAGGCGGACTGGCCGGGCGTCGTCGGGGTGCCGGTGATCTCGCCGGTTGCCGGGTCGAGCACCAGGCCGGCCGGGAGCCGACCGTCGGTCACCTCGAACCGCGGGTCGGTGCCGGTGAGGCCGACCTGCGCCGTGTACGGCCGGGCGACCTGGCCGGTGCGCAGCCCGGAGGTGACGAACGCGGGCGGCGCGTCGAGGTCGAGCACGGTGACCTGGTCCGACGCCCGGCTGGTCACCCAGGCCCGGGTGGCGTCGGCCGCTACGACGACGGCCTGCGGGCGGGGTACGTCGAGGGTGTCGGTGACAGTACCGGTGGTCGTGTCGACCACCGAGACGGTGCTGGACTCGGCGTTGGTGACGTAGGCCCGGGTGCCGTCGGCGGTGAGGGCGACGTCCGTCGGCCAGGTACCGACCGCGACCGTAGCGGTCACGGTGCGGCTCGCGGTGTCGATCACCGCGAGGGTGCCGGAGGCAGCGTCGGTGACATAGGCCCGGGTGCCGTCGGGGGAGACCGCGACGGCCGTGGGCCACCGGCCGACCTGCACCGTGGCGGTGGTGCGGCGGGACTTGGTGCTGATCACGGCGACGCTGCCGGTGGCCTTGCCGCCGAGGTCGGCGTCGGTGACATAGGCGGTGGTCCCGTCGGGGGAGAACGCGATAGCGGTGGGGTGCTTGCCGACGGTGATATTCGTCTTCACCTGGTTGGTCTTGGTGTCGATCACCGTGACGGTGCTGCTGTTCCGCCCCCGGCCGAAGTTGGCGGCCCACACCTGGTCGCCTGCCGGTGTCACCGCCACAGCCTGCGGGAAGGCACCCGCTTTGACCTGCGCCACGACCGAGCCTGTCGTGGTGTCCATCACCGCGACCGTGCCCTTGAGGGTGCTGGCGGTGATGTAGGCCCGGGTACCGTCGGGGCTGACGGCGACGTCGTGCGGGGCGGTGACGCCCGGCAGGTCGAGGACCTTGCCGGTGGCGGCGTCGATGACCGACAGCCCGCCAGCGTCGTAGCTGGCGGCATAGACCTTGGTGCCGTCGGGGCTGGTCGTGATGCCCGACGGGCCTGCGACGGTGACGGTGTCGCCGACCGCGTCTGCCGCGGCTGGTGCGGGGGCGAGCAGCCCCAGGCCCAGCGTCATGCCCAGACCCAGCCCCAGCGTGGCCGTCGCCGCGTGTCCCAGCCGTCTCATCGTCTCCGCTCCTGGTCGCCTGGGTGCTCGCTGCGCGCGTCACCCCTGGCGCGGTCGCGCTTGCGGACCGCTCTTCTCGGGTGTATACACCAGTCGCATCGACCGTCGACCGGACGCCGTGAGGATTCGGCCGGATGACAGCCCGTCGTCGCCGTCGCAGGTCAGGGCGTTCGTCGGGACGTGTGCCGCGGGCGGTACCAGCCACGGCGGCCGAGCGGTCCCTACAGGTCGTTGCCCGCGTAGGAGAGGTTGAAGCTCTTGTTGGCCAGGGGGAAGTCGGGGACGATCGTGTCGGCCAGGGCGACGGGCAGGGCGGGCCAGGTGGCGAACGACGGGTCGGCGATCGCGACACGGGCCAGACAACCATCGGTGTCGAGCTCGACCCGGTGGCAGACGGTACCGCGCCAGGCCTCGACGAGGGCCAGCCCGCAGCGGTGGGCGACCGGCTCTGCGCCGCCCGGCACCAGTGTCGAGGGACCCGGCCCCGGACCGGTGCCGGGTTCGACCGGGGCGGCCCAGCCGGTACCCCGGTGCTCGGCGAGGCGTTCGGTCAGCTCGGTGACCAGAGCCAGGGAGCAGGCCAGCTCGCGGGCCCGGACCATGAACCGGGCCATGACGTCGCCGGACGTCTCAGTCATGACGCTGAACGACGGGCCGAGGTCGACGAACGGGTGGTCGCGACGGGCGTCGGCGTCCACCCCGCTGGCCCGGGCCACGTAGCCCAGGGCGCCCAGCGCGACCGCGTCGTCGTGGCGCAGCACGGCCGTACCGGTGAACCGGTCGACCACGACAGCATGGCCCAGCGCGATGTCCACCAGCTGGGCGGCCTCGTCGGCCACCTGGCGTACCGTCGTCGGGTCGGGCAGCGCCTGGACCCGGCTCCCGCCGACGGTGATCGCGCCGCGCAGCAACCGGTGCCCGGTGACCTGCTGGTTCAGCCGCAGCAGCGTCTCGCGCAGCCGACCGGCGTGCACGTTGAGGATGCCGAAACCGACGTCGTTGCCGAGCATCCCCAGGTCGGCGACGTGGTTGTAGGCCCGTTCCAGCTCCAGCAGCAGCGCTCGCAGCGTCCGGTCCGGTTCGGCGACCTCCAGCACGAGGGCGTCCTCCACGGCCATGGCGTAGGCCAGGCAGTGACCCACCGCGGTATCGCCGGAGACGCGTTCGGCCAGCGCGAGGCCCTCGTCGGGGGTGCGGCCCTGGAACAGGCGCTCCAGGCCCCGGTGCACGAACCACAGCCGGGCCTTCAGCCGCAGGATGGTCTCGCCGACCACGGAGAAGCGGAAGTGCCCCGGCGCGATCATCCCGGCGTGCACCGGCCCGACGGGTATCTCGAACACCCCGTCCCCGGCCACCGGGACGAAGTCGAACCGGCCGGTGTCCGGGCCCAGCTCGGGTTCTCCAGCATCGTGCCGCAGCGGGTGGTAGTCGTCGGGCCAGTGGTCGTGGTGCACCAGGCGGCGGGGCCGGGGGTGCCCGACCGGTGCGACGCCCAGCTGGTCGCGCAGCGCCCGTTCCCACCGGCCGGTGGAGAAGTCCACCGCGGCCAGCGACGGCACCCACGGGTCGTCGGCCGGGACCTCGACCACCAGCTCGACCCGGCTGTCGTCGGCGGGCCGCACCAGCACGTACACCACGCCAAAGCTGGTCCGGTCGTCGTGACCGGCCACCAGCGCCGTCCGGTACCCGTCGCCCAGCAGCGCGCTGGCCTGGGCGACCAGGTCCCCACGCCCGACCGTCCGCACCTCTACGACGTTCACGCCACCACCTCCGCCTGGCCCGCTGCCGAGGGACGAAGTTCCGGGCGAGGGACGAACCTGTTAGTTCGTCCCTCGCCTGGAACTTCGTCCCTCAACCAATAACCCGAGTTCACAGCAGCACCTCCGCCGCTCGGGTGAGCACGTCGCCGAGGCCGAAGAACCCGGCGACGGCCACCACCGCCAGGGCCAGACCGGCCGGGAGCAGCCACCCCACGCCTGCCGAGACCCGAGGAGCGGCGGTCTCGGCCACGTCAGCGGGCCCCAGCAGCATCCCCCCGACCGCCCGCACGATCCCCGCCAGCGCCACCAGCAGCGCCACCAGCACCACTACGACGGCCCAGCCCAGCCCGGCCTGCCACCCCGCCAGCACCACACCGAGCTCGGAGAAGAACGGCGCGAACGGCGGGAACCCGAGCAGCGCCACGGTGGCGAAGGCGAACGGCACGGCCAGGTCGGGACGGCGGCGCAGCAGCCCGCGGACCCCGGCGACGGCGGTGGTCCCGGTGTGGTCGAGGATCTTCCCGGCGCCGAGGAACAGCACAGCCTTGGTCAGCCCGTGCCCCAGCACGTGCAGCAGCACCGCCACCAGGGCCAGCCGCCCGCCGATCGCGGCACCGACGGCCATCAGCCCCATGTGCTCGATCGAGGAGTAGGCCAGCAGCCGTTTGTAGTCCCGCTGCCGGGCGATGAGCGCCGCCGCGACCAGCAGCGAACCCAGCCCGCCGACCAGCAGCATCCCGCGCAGCAGCCCCGGCCCGACGACGGGGTCGACCACGGCCTGCACCCGCAGGATGGCGTAGAACGCCACGGCCAGCAGCACCCCGGACATCAGCCCGGACACCGGCGCGGGGGCCTGGGAGTGCGCGTCGGGCAGCCAGGAGTGCATGGGGGCCAGCCCGGCTTTCGTCGCGAAGCCGAGCACGGCCAGGGCACCGGCCACCTTGACCAGCCCCGGGTCGAGCGCGACGCTGCCGGACGTCAGCATCACCCAGCTGAGGGTGGGTTCGGCCGCGGCCCGGGACGCGGCGTACAGCAGCACGGTCCCCAGCAGGGCGATCGCCACCCCGACCGAGCCGAGTACCACGTACTTCCAGGCGGCCTCCAGGGCCCGCCCGGTGCCGTGGTGCCCGACGAGGAAGGCGGTGGCGATGGTCGTGGCCTCCACGGCGATCCACACCACGCCCAGGTTGTCGGCCAGCACCGCCAAGGACATCGCGGCGAGGAAGGCGCAGACCAGCGCGGCGTACCGCCGGTCGGCGGCGGTGGCACCGGCCGGTCGCAGGCCGCCCCAGGTGGCGGTGAGCCCGACCGCGCCGACCACGGCCAGCAGGTAGGCCGACAGCGCGTCGGCGCGCAGCACCCCGGCGTCGACCACCTGGTCACCGGCGACCAGCCCGACCCCGGTACCGAGCAGGACGACGGCCATGACCACCGGCGCGAACCGCACGATCGGCCGCGACCAACGGGGCACCGGCAGCGCCGCCAGCGCGGCGAGCAGCAGTCCGGCTGCTGGTGGGAGCCACAGCACCATCAGTCTCTCAGCTCCCTCATCCGGTCCAGCGACCCGGCACCGGACAGGGCCCGGATCCGCCCGGTGAGCACCGCGAGGATCAGTACGACGAGCAGCAGCTCGAACGACGTGCCCAGCTCGACCAGCAGCGGCACCCCGGCCGCGGTCGTGAAGGCTGCGGTGGCGATCCCGTTGTCCAGCGTCATGAACCCGACCAGCTGGGACACCGCGCGCCGCCGGGTCACCAGCAGGAGGAACCCGACGAGCACCATGGTCAGCGCCACCGGCACGGTGGCGACCGCCGGGACAGAGGTCTCGGGCGAGATGCTCAGCGCGGTGACGACCGGTCGGGAGACCAGGTAGGCCAGCACCGCGGCCAGCGCCACGGCGATCAGCCCGGCGGTCGGGTTGAGCGTGGTCTGCTCCTCCCGGTCGGCCCCGCCGCGGCGCACCCCACGGTCCAGCACCACCGGCACCACGATCGCCTTGAGCACCAGCACCAGGCCCGCGACGACGAACAGCTCGACCTCAGGCTCGACCAGCCCGATCCCGAGCACGATCGCGGCCTGGGCGGCGCCCTGTGCCGCGACCAGTCCGACGGCCGAGCGCAGCCCGCGCCGCCACACCAGCAGCACGCAGGTGACCAGCAGCACCCCGGCCGCGGCGGCGATCAGTTGGGTGGCGAACTCCTCCACGTCTGCCTCCTCTCAGACCAGGTAGGCCGCGGTGACGGCCAGGAAGGCCAGGGCGAACGACCCGGCCAGCAGCTCGGGTACGCGGAACAGCCGCAGCTTGGCCAGCCCGATCTCGGCGGCACCGAGCACCGCGGCCAGCAGAGCGGTCTTGGTCACGACGGCCAGCGTCCCGACCAGCAGGGCCAGCGCCGTGGTACTGGTCGCGATGCCCCAGGGGGCGACCAGGTTCACCACCAGGGCCAGCAGCACGGTCAGCCGCAGCCACGAGGCCAGCTCGATCCGGGCCAGGTCCCGGCCGGACGCCTCCAGCACCATGGCCTCGTGGACCATGGTCAGCTCCAGGTGGGTGGACGGGTTGTCCACCGGCAGCCGACCGGTCTCGGCGACGACCACCACGGCCAGCGCCGCGACGGCCAGCAGCCCGCCGGGGGAGGCGATCGACGTCAGGTCCTCGTGCCGGGCGCCGACGATATCGCCCAGGGCCGAGCTGTCCACGGGCACGCTCAGCGCGTACACCGCCAGCAGCACGGTCGGTTCCACCAGGGCGGTGATCATCATGTGCCGCGACGATCCCATCCCGCCGAAGGCCGACCCGGCGTCCAGCCCCAGCAGCGCCACCGCCACCGACCCGACCAGCAGCACCGACACCACGACGAACAGGTCCCCCGGCACGTCGGGCAGCGCCTGGGTCGTGACCACGGGCACCAGGGCGGCGACCACCAGGGACGACGCCACGAGCAGCACCGGCGCCGCCCGGGTGACCCAGCTGGTGCCGGAGGCCTGGAGGGGACGCTTGGCGAACAGCTTGCGCAGGTCCCGGTAGGGCTGGAGCACCCCAGCCCCGACCCGTCCTTCGAGCCGGGCCCGGACCTGCCGGGTCACCCCGGCCACCCCCGGTGCGGCGGCCACCACCACGCACACCTGGAGCAGAATCGCTACCGCCGCGCTCACTGGTTCGTCCCTCCGACGACCTTCTGACGGACGGCCTGCCGGTGCAGCGCGGTCCGCAGGTGCAGGTTGGTCTCCACGATCTGGGTGCGCATGGTCTGGACCTGGGCGTAGGCGGCCTGGGTGGGGCTGACCAGGTCGAGGGCGGCCAGCGCCCCGTCGGTGTCACCCCGACGCTGCCGGATGCGGGCCAGGCCGAACGCGGCCGGGCTGGTGTAGGCCGTGTCGGTGGCGGCGCACACCTGGTACAGCGACTCGGCCACCTGCAGCTCGTCGGACAGCTCGCAGGCCGTGGCCAGGGCCAGCTTGGGCGCCAGCTCGCCGGGGACCTGCCCGTACACGGCGTTGAACGACGCCCGGGCGGCCAGCACGTCGCCGGAGTCCAGCCCTGACAGGCCAGACAGCCACATGGCGCGCCAGTCCCACGGGTCCAGGTCCAGCCACCGGTCGAGAACCATCTGGGCGAGGCGGGACCATTTCTCCGCGTCTTCCGGCGTTCCCGCCGCCCAGAAGCCCCACCACCCGTCCGCATTGCGCGAGTACACCGTCTTGGTCGACTCCTGGTGACGGCCCTTGGCCGCAGCGGCGACAGCCGTCTGGGCCTGGGCCAGCAGCACCGCCGGGGTGGTCTGGGGCGCCTGGGTCAGGGTCTCGAACCGTCGTCCGGGGGAGTCGACGGTTACCCCGGTCAGCCAGGTGTGCATCGGGTCGTGGTCGTCGGTGCGCAGCGGCGGCAGCTCAGTAGCCCGCAACGGTCGGTCGGCCACGTCGGCGGTCGGGGACCCGAACAGCAGCGACGTGGTGGTACCCCGGGCGGCGCGGTCCAGGCCCCGGTCGGTGGCCACGACCTCGCGCAGCACACCGAGCATCTGGACCCGCAGCTCGTCGACGCTGGCGAACCGGTCGTCGGGGTTCAGAGCGCAGGCTTTGGCCAGCAGGTGGTAGAACGAGTCGTACCGGACCAGCACCGGGTGCTGGCCCACCGGCGGCAGCGTCGTGGCGTAGGTCGTGGTGTTGCCCTTGAAGTCCAGGACCAAGGTGGCCAGGGTGCGACCGATGGTGAAGATGTCCGAGGCCACCGACGGGCCGTCCGTCGGGACCTCGGGCGCCTGGTAGCCGACGGTCCCGAAGACGGCTGAGGTGTCGTCGTCGGCGCGGCGGACTCCACCCAGGTCGATGAGCGTGACTCTTTCGTCCTCGCTGATGAGGTTGGCGGGTTTGAAGTCGCAGTACAGCAAGCCTCGTTCGTGCAGGTACCGGACCGCGGGCAGGATCTCCAGCACGTACGCCAGGGCCCGGTCCACCGGCAGCGGGTCGACCCGTCCGGCGGCCCGGCAGCGTTCGGCCAGGATCTGCGCCAGCGACTTGCCGCCGACCCAGTCCATGACGATGTAGCCCTGCCCGGCGAACGTCACGAAGTTGTGGACCTGCACGATCTCGGGGTGCTCGACCGTGGCTAGGAACTGCCGTTCGGCGACGGCCGCGGCCACCAGGTCGGGGTCGCCGGAGTTGAGCAGGCCCTTGAGGACGACCGGCCGGTCCGACAGGTTACGGTCCTTGGCCAGGTAGATCCAGCCCATGCCGCCGTGCGCCAGGGGCCCGACCACCTGGTACTGCCCGACCATGTCACCAGCGACCAGCGTCGGGCGGAAGTCGAACCGGGTACCGCACGCGGCGCAGAACCCTTCTACCCGCCCGGGGTCCCCGTCCTGCCCCTGCCCGACCAGGTTCCGGCAGGCCGGGCACACCCGGTGGTGCGCGGGCACCACCGGGTCGGCCATCACCGTCGACCACGGGTCGCCCACCGGGGTGGGCGGGACCGTGGTCAGCCCCGCGCCCAGCTGTCGGCCGCGCAGCCGGGCCAGGGCCGGGCCTGTCCGCCGGGCCCGACCAGAACCAGGCCGGGCCGAACCGAACGCCTGGACCGCCAGCCGCGCCGGACTCGGAGACCCGACCGCACCAGCCGGGGCGCCGCACACGTCGCAGTACCCGTCCTCGACCGTCCCAGCGCAGCCCGGCATGCCGCAGCCGACCACCAGCGAGGCTTTCACGACACCACCACCACCAGCCCCCCATCGCGGGCCGATAAGTGCGCGGCGGTTCGTGGGTTCCACGCCGTTCCACCGTTTTGAGACGGTGGAACGGCGTGGAACCCACGAACTGGGATCAGCACCGGGCGCTTCACGACACCACCACCAGCACGACGACCAGGGCGGCCAGGGCGAAGCCTAGGTAGCGCTGCAGCGAGCCGTTCTGCACCCGACGGGCGGCGTCGGCCAGCCGGTCGGCCGCCCGGATGACCGGCCGGTAGGCCCGCTCCTCGACGACGTCGCCGATCTGCTGGCTGTACCGCACCTGCTCGGCCAGGAAACGGGACTCGGCGACGTGGTCCACCTGCACGTCCCGGCCGGGCCGCACCGCGTCGTCGAACACCCGGGTCAGGGGCTCGGCGTAGGAGGTCGCGGTGTACTGGGTGCGCGCGGAGTCCCGGACCTGCCCGCAGCCCCAGGCGGGTACCTCGGTGGTGCGCGGCACCCGTTCGGCCACGGCCGCGGTGACCGCCAGCACCGGCAGCGTGACCAGCGCCGCCAGCAGGGTCAGCGCCACCGGGTTGAGGACGGCACCGAGCGGGCCGAGGTCGACCCCGGCCGTCCCGGTGGTGGTGATACCGCTGCCGTCGACGATGCCCGCGAGCCCCCGGGCGACCGGTCCAGGCACCATCCCCAGCGCTATGACGACGAGACTTCCGACGACCATCGCCGCCCTCATCGACAGGTGCGCCTCGCCAGGCTCTGCTCTGGGCGCCTTCTCGGGGGCCGGATTACCCCGCGGTCGGGCCAGGAACCCGATCCCGTAGGCCTTGACGAACGTCATTAGGGCCAGCCCGGCGGTCAGGGCGATCACCGCCAGCGCCAGCGGGGCGGTGACGGCCACGACCGGGTCGTCGGCGTGACCCCCGGCCAGCAGGGCCTGCAGCAGCATCCACTCGGCGACGAAACCGCCGGTCACCGGCAGGGCGGCGGCCCCCAGCGCGGCCACACCGAAAGCCCCGGCGGTCCACGGCATGGTGCGGGTCAGCCCGCCCAGCCGGTCCAGGTCGTGCTCCCCGGTGGCCTGCTGCACCGCTCCGGCGGCCAGGAAGGCGACGGACTTGAACGCGGCGTGCCCCAGGGCCAGGAACAGGCAGGCCACCAGCGCGACGTGCGCCGCCGCGTCCAGCCCCGCCTCCCGGTACAGCGCGGCCAGGCCCAGGGCCAGCACCATCAGCCCCAGGTTCTCCGCCGTGGAGTAGGCCAGCAGCCGCCTCAGGTGGGTCGTCACCGCAGCCTGCACGATACCGCTCACCGCGGAGACCCCGCCCAGCGCGACGAGCACCAGCGCCCACCAGCGCGGCCCGTCGGGCAGCAGCGTCCACACCACCAGGACCAGCCCGTACAGCCCGGCCTTGGGCGCCACCGACATCAGCCCCGCGGAGTGCGCCGGGACGACCGGGTACACCTTGGGCAGCCAGACGTGCAGCGGTACCAGCCCGGCCTTGGTGGCGAACCCGAGGGTGAGCAGGCCAAAGGCCAGGTCAGCGGTCCACCCGGTGGGCGCGGCGGCGGCGATACCGGCCAGGTCGGTGGTCCCGGTCGCCGCGGCCAGCACCGCGAACCCGGCCGCCACCGCGACGAACGAGACATGGGTCAGCACCGCGTACCAGGTCCCGGCCGAACGGGCCGCCGCGCTGGTGGCGCGGTCGGCACAAGCCTGGTCGGCGAGCACCAGCACCGCCGAGGCCCCGGCCATGACCTCCCAGGCCACGAGGAACCCGACGACGTCCGCCGCCGCGGGCACACCGAGCAGCCCGAACAGGAAGACGACGAAGGCCGCCCACTGGGTGCGCGAGGCGGCAGCTCCATGGGCAGAGCCGATCCCGTACACCGCGGCCAGCGTCCCCACTCCTGCGACCAGGGCGACGAACAGCCCGCCCAGCGCGGTCGGCCCGTACGTCAGGTCCGCTACCTGGGTGCTGATCCGCAGCGTGCCCTGCGCCCCGCCGGTCGCGGCCAGCCCGGTGACCAGCCCCGTCACCCCCAGGGCGGCGGCCAGCGTCCCGACCGCGGGCGAACGCCACCGGGTCGGCACCACCAGCGCCGCGGCGACGCCCACCCCGGCGAGCACCACCTGGAGGACCAGCCCGACGGTCACCAAGGCGTGCCTCCCATCTCGGTGTGCCAGCGAGGCGTGTCTGGTGCGTGCGCTCGCAAGGCGGAGAAGGAGTGTCGCACTGGAGGTGCGGCCGACGACGACAACTCAGGCGAGTGCGTGACAGACGTGCCGTCGCGCAGCGGGATGGGAGGCACGCCTTATGTCACCGCCCCGTCACCGAGCGCAGCGCGGCGACGATCGCCTCGGGTCGCGGTGGGCACCCGGGGACGGTGACGTCCACGCCCACCACGTCGGCCACCGTCCCGGCCACCCCGTGCCCGGCACACACCGGCCCGACGCCCAGCGCGCAGTCCCCGCAGGCGATGACCACCTTCGGGTCCGGCGTGGCGGCGTGGGTCAGCCGCAACGGTTGGGCCATGTTGTGGGTCACCGCCCCGGTGACCAGCAGCGCGTCGGCGTGCCGGGGGGAGGCGACCAGCCGGGCACCGTACCGCTCGGCGTCGTAGACCGGGCCGAAAGCCGCCCCGATCTCGATCTCGCACCCGTTGCACGACCCTGCGTCCACGTGCCGCACCTGCACCGAACCGCGCAGCGCGGCCGGTATCCCGGGCGCCGGGTCCGGTGCGGGCGGTGCCGGTTCGGCGATCTTGCCGGTACGGGCCATGAGACGGCCCAGTGCGACGGTGCTCACGGTGTCGTGGGGGACGGCATGACGAAGACCTCTGGGGACCGCTCGTGCAGGTGACAAGGGAGACGATAGGGCATCGCGGGGCCGTCCCGCGGCCGAACGGCCGGGTCAGAACGACGCGAGGTACGGGCGATCGGGTCAAAGATCGGCCTCCGACAGTGGGACGATGAGCACCACAAGGCCCGACGAGCACGAGGAGCAGGTGTGGACGACCAGCCAGGGAAGAAGGTGTGCGACGCCGTGGCGTGGCCGGTCGGGGCGGTGCTGCTGGTGGTCGGCGCGGTCCTCATGTGGGGCTACGAGCTGTTCACGGTGGCGTCGCACAGGGTCGTCGTGGTCAGCGGGTTCGTCTGTGCGGTCGCCGCCATCGTGGTGGTCATGTTCGCACCGACGGACCAACCGACGCACGACCCTGACCCGGACGACCCCGACCCGGACGACCGAGACCCGGACGGCTCGGACGACCCCGACCTGGACGTGGACGACCTAGGTCTGGACGACCTGGACGACCCCGACCTGCTGCGCCCGTCGACCCCGGCCTGGCGGCGGCGCACCGCGACCGAGATGCTGGTCTCCGGGGTCCTCGGGATCTACGCGGCGTTCGTGCTGTCCATCGACGCCTGGCTGCTGGCGAAGAACCCGGACCGGGACCTGGCCTGCAACATCTCCCAGGTCATCAGCTGCGGCAAGGTGGCAGGCAGCTGGCAGGCCGAGCTGCTCAGCTTCCCCAACGCCTTCCTGGGCATCTTGTTCGAGTCGGTGGTGCTGACCGTCTCCATCGCCCTGGTGGCCGGGGTGGCGTTCCCGCGCTGGTTCATGCGCGGCGTCCAGGCCCTGTACACGGTGGCGCTGCTCTTCGCGGTGTGGCTGTTCACCCAGTCGTACTTCGTCATCCACGCCCTGTGCCCGTGGTGCCTGCTCATCACCTTCACCACGGTCCTGGTCTGGGCGGGCCTGACCCGCATCAACATCCGCGACGGCCACCTGCCCACCAGCCCCGCCGTCCGCCGCTTCGTCGTCACCACCACCTACTGGTACTTCGTCGTCGTGGTGTGCGCCGTCATCGTCGCGATGATCCTCGGCAGGTACGGCACCAGCCTGGTCGACTGACACCGGGTGGTCGGGGCGGAACGCCCTCGGGTCGTCGTAGGTTATTGGTATGCCTGTTCTTGCCGAGCCACGGTCCGTCGCCCAGGAGCATGCCGGGCCGGGGCCCGACCTGCCGGATCCTGACCTGCTGGTCGACCCGGACTCGCCCGGGTGGGTACGGGCGTCGGTGACGTCTGCCCAGCTCAGGAACGACGTGGCCCTGGCCCTGGGCCTGTTCGCGCTGGCGGTCGTGGAGTGGGTGCTCCTCGAGTCGTTGTACGCCGCGGTGAGCAAGCTGCCGGGCTGGGCCGTGGTGCTGGTCATCACTGCGCACACGGTGCCGCTGCTCGCGCGTCGTCGCTATCCCGGGACGGTGCTCCTCGTGGTCACCGTGGCGCAGCTCGTCGCGACCGACCGGGAGGTCTACGCCCCGAACCTGCTGCAGGCCGCCTTGGTCGTCGCGTTCTACACGGTGGGCGCCTGGAGCCCAGGCAGGGTGCGTGCCGTGGTGGTCCGGGTGCTCGCGGTCGTGCTGGGGGTGGGCTGGCTCACCTGGTACTACCTGTCCAACAGGCGACAGCTGCACCCGGTATACGCGGAGTACCTGGACAGCAACGGTGGGCTGGTCCGCGTCGAGGTGGCCGACGTGCTGGTGGTGATCCTCGGGAACGCGATCTTCGTCGTCGCCGCCTGGATGTACGGCAACCATGCCTGGGCCTCGGCCCGGAACCGGGACCGGGTGACGTGGCGCACCCGCCAGCTGGCGCAGGCCCAGCTGCGCGGGGAGCGGCAGGCGGTGGCGCTGGAACGGCTGCGGATCGCCCGGGAGCTGCACGACGCGGTGGCGCACCACGTGGCGGCGATGGGGGTGCAGGCCGCGGTGGCCCGGAGGCTGGTGACCAGCGGCCAGGCCGCGCAGGGCGTCGAGTCGCTGGACGTCGTGGAGTCGTCGGCCAAGCGGGCGGTGGCCGAGCTGGGCCAGATCCTCGGCATGCTGCGCTACCTGGAGACCGACGAGCCGGACGTCGTCAGCCTGGGTGTGGAACGTCTGCCCGCTCTGGTCACCGAGGTCCAGGACGCAGGGCTGGTGGTGACCTACGCCGAGGTCGGCGAGCCGCGCGCCCTGCCGGTGCTGGTCTCGCTGGACCTGTACCGGATCGCCCAGGAGGCGCTGACCAACGCCTGCAAGCACGCCGGTCCTACGGCCAAGGTCGCCGTGCGGCTGCGGTACCTGGACGCCGCCGTGGAGATCGAGGTCTCCGACGACGGCGGCGGCGGCCGACCGCTGACGTCCGTGCCGTCCACCGGGCTGGGCCTGGTCGGGATGCGCGAACGGGTCACCGCCGCGGGCGGGACGCTGCACGCCGCTCCCCTGTCCCGGGGAGGGTTCGTCGTCCGGGCCTCGCTGCCCGTCCAGACATGAGAGGGTGACCAGCGTGGACATGACCCAGGAGGCCCCGGTGCGGGTCGTTGTCGTCGACGACGAGGCGATGATCCGAGCCGGACTGGCGGTCATCCTGTCGACCTTCGACCGCATCGAGGTGGTCGGCGAGGCCGCCGACGGGCAGGCCGGGGTGGACCTGGTGCGGCAGGTGCAGCCGGACGTGGTGCTCATGGACGTGCAGATGCCGGTGCTCGACGGGCTGGCCGCGACCCGGGCCATCGTCGCCGACCCGCGGTGCCACGCGGCGGTCATCGTGCTGACCACGTTCCACCGGGAGGACTACCTGCTCGCGGCGCTGCAGGCCGGGGCGTGCGGGTTCCTGCTGAAGACCGACGGCCCCGAGCACCTGAGCACCGCGGTGCTGGCCGCCGCGGCCGGGGACGGTCTGCTGTCCCCGGAGGTGACCCGTGAGGTCATCGCCCGGGCGGTGTCAGCCTGGTCGGTACCTGCCACGGACCTGACGCACCCGTCGCTGACCGAACGGGAGGTCGAGGTGCTGCGCCTGGTCGCCCGGGGCCTGTCCAACGACGAGATCGCCGCCGAGCTGTTCATCTCGCGCACCACGGTCAAGACCCACGTGTCGAACCTGCTGGCCAAGCTGTCGCTGCGCGACCGGGTCCAGATCGTCCTGTACGCCTACGAGCACGGCTACGCAGGCTAGTGTTGCGTTGGCCGCCTCGCTGTCGCGGGCATCGTCTGCTGGCAGGTGGGGCAGAAGTGGGTGCCGCGACCGGCGACCTTGGTCTTGCGGATGGGGGTACCGCAGCGGGAGCAGGGTTGCCCTTCGCGGCGGAAGACGTGGGCGAAGCCGAGATACGACCCCTTGTTGCCCTCGGCGTCGACGTAGTTGCGGTCGGTCGAGCCGCCCAGGTCGATCGACAGGGTCATGACCTCGGCGGCGGCGGTGTACAGCGCGCGCAGCTGGTCGGTGCTGACGTCGGCTACGAGCTGGGCGGGGTGCAGACGGGTGGTCCACAGGGACTCGTCGGCGTAGATGTTGCCCACTCCGGCCAGGACCTCCTGGTTGAGGATGGCGGCCTTGACCGAGGTCCTGGAACGACGGGCGATCCGGCGGTGGAACTCGGGGAAGTCGGCCGGGTCGAAAGGCTCGGGGCCGAGCCGGGCGATGAAGGGGATCTGCTCCACGGCGGGGGTCGGCACCACGGTGATCCAGCCGAACTTCCGCTGGTCGTTGAAGAAGAGGTGGGAACCGTCGTCGAAGGCGAAATCGATGCGGGTGGAACGGTCGGGCAGCCGGGCCAGCAGCGAGTCGTCGGGGTGGCCCGCACCCCAGTTCTCCTGCCCGCGCACCACCATCTGCCCGGTCATCTTCAGGTGCCCGACCAGCGAGTGGTCGTTGTCCAGGTCGAGGATCAGGACCTTGGCCCGTCGCCGGGCCGCTACCACCTGGGCGCCGGCGACGCGGGTGCCGACTGTCTCGACCCAGGTGTCGGAGTCGACGGGGAAGCTCTTGGGCTCGAAGACCTCGACCCGGTCGATCCGTCGGCCCACGACCAGCCGTTCCAGGCCCCGCCGCACCGTCTCGACCTCGGGCAGCTCGGGCACGACCCGACTGTACCAAGTCGGCCGACGGTGCCGCCGGGGGCGGGACCGGTCAGGACACGGCGCAGAGGATCGCGGTGGTGAGGCCCACCAGCGCGGCGTAGCCGCCGGTGACGAGGATGTGCGGGACCAGGCTGCGCGTCTCGGTCGGCTGTCCTTCGGACGGCGACCACTGCGTGGGAACCTCGGAGACACGGTTGGTCACGTCGGTCTGGGGTGACACGGTCTGCATGCGTTCCATCGTTGCGTTTCCCGTCCATGAGAAGGTGACCACAGCTGTGATGCCCGACCCCACGGCTGTGGGGTCCAGACGCCACGGTTGTGATGTCTGACGCCACGGTTGTGGAGTCGAGACGCCATGGTTGTGGTGTCGATGCGGCCTATCGGTCGGCGCTTCTCAGTGCTGAGACGAAAAAGATCGCTTCGTCCGAAAGGCTCAGTCCTGATCCGCCGATCTGCGCCATCACGCGTCAGTCGGGATCGTCGGTGCCGAGGCGGGAGACGAGCAGGCGGCGCAGGGAGTCCAGGCGGGCGTGGCGGGTCTGGCGGACCAGGGCCGGGACGTCCGGGACGGCGGCCCACTCGTCCAGGGCGCAGTCGGGGGCGTCGGCCAGGTGGGTGCAGCCGCGCGGGCACGAGGCCGCGGCCACGTCCGCCAGGTCGGTGAACGCGGCGAGCAGGTGTGCCGGGTCCACGTGGGCCAGGCCGAAGGAGCGCACCCCGGGGGTGTCGATCACCCAGGTGCCCGGGGCCTCGGCAAAGCCGCCGACCAGGCCGAGGTCGCTGGGGGGGAGCGGCAGGGCGACCGCCGAGGTGGAGGTGTGCCGTCCGCGCCCGGTGACCTCGTTGACCAGGCCCGTCGCCCGGTCGGCCCCCGGGACCAGCGCGTTGACCAGAGTGGACTTGCCGACGCCGGAGTGACCCACCAGCACGCTCGCCCGGTCGGCCAGGGCGGCGCGCAGCCGGTCCAGGCCGACGACCTGGTCACCGTCCAACCGGGTCACGACCGATGTCACCCCGGCTGCGGCGTACAGGGCGGTCAGCGGTGCCGGGTCGGCCAGGTCGGCCTTGGTCAGCACCAGGAGGGCGTCCATCCCGGCGTCGTACGCCGCCACGACGCAGCGGTCGATCATCCGGGTGCGCGGTGTCGGGTCGGCCAGCGCGGTGACGACCACCAGCTGGTCGGCGTTGGCGACGACGACCCGTTCGCTGGGGTCCTGGTCGTCGGCGGTGCGGCGCAGCACGGTGCGCCGCGGCGCGATCCGCACGATCCGTGCCAGGGTGCCCGGACGCCCGGACAGGTCGCCCACCAGGTCCACCTGGTCACCGGGCACGACGCGCTGGGAGCCCAGGTCGCGGGCCTTCATCGCCACCACGGGGTGCCCGTCCACGAGGGTCTGGTACCGGCCGCGGTCCACCCCGGTGACGAACCCGCGGACGGCGTCGGCGTGCGCCGGGCGCTGCTTGGTACGAGGGCGCGACCCGCGGCCGGGACGCACCCGCACGTCCCGTTCGTCGAGGTCGCGCGGGGGCATCAGGGCGGGTCCGTCGTGGCGGTGACCTCGTCGCGCTCGTCGCAGGTGCCGAGCATGGCCTGCCACATCTCGGCGAAACCGGGCAGCGTCTTGGCCGTCGTCGCCACGTCCTCCACCTCGAGGCCCGGCACGACCAGGCCGACCAGCGCCCCGGCGGTGGCCATCCGGTGGTCGGCGTAGGTGCGCCACCGGGCCGGGTGCAGCGGGCGGGGGGTGATGACCAGGCCGTCGTCGGTCTGCTCAGCATCGGCTCCTACCCGGGTCAGCTCGGCCACCAGGGCGGCCAGCCGGTCCGTCTCGTGCCCCCGCAGGTGGGCGATGCCGCGCAGCCGGGTGGGGCTGTCGCCCAGGGCGGCCAGCGCGGCCACGGTCGGGGCCAGCTCGCCGGCGGCGCGCAGGTCCAGGTCCACGCCGTGCACCCGGCCGTCGCCGCGGACGGTCAGCCGGTCGTCCACCAGCTCGACGGTCCCGCCCATCGCGGTGAGGACCTCCGGCAGCAGCGCCCCCGGCTGGGTGGTGCGCCTCGGCCAGCCCGGCACCGTGACCTGCCCCGAGACGGCCAGGGCCGCCGCCAGGAAGGGCGCCGCGTTCGACAGGTCCGGTTCTACCCGCACGTCACGCCCCGCGACCGGACCGGGCGCCACCTGCCATACGTACGGTCCCCCACCGGTTCGGTCGCGCTGGTCGTCCACCACCACCCCGGCGGCGCGCAGCACCTCCACGGTCATCTCGACATGCGGCAGCGAGGGCAGCGACTCACCGGTGTGGCGCACCGTCAGCCCGGTGGTGTAGCGCGCCCCGGCCAGCAGCAGCCCGGAGACGAGCTGGCTGGAGGCCGACGCGTCCACGGCCACCGTGCCACCGGCGACCCGGCCCTGGCCGTGCACCGTGAACGGCAGGTGCCCGGCCGCCCGACGGTCGTCCACCCGCACCCCCAGCTGGCGCAGCGCCTCCAGCAGCGGGCCGACCGGCCGCGCGTAGGCCGCCGGGTCGCCGTCGAACGTCACCGGACCGGCAGCCAGCGCCGCAACGGGCGGTACGAACCGCATGACCGTCCCCGCCAGGCCGACGTCGACGCTGAGCGGACCGCCGGGGGCCGGGCCGGGCGCGACCGTCCAGTCGTGACCCTGCGGCGTCACCGTCGCGCCCAGCGTCCGCAGCGCGGCCGCCATCAGCCTGGTGTCCCGGCTGTCCAGCGCCCCGCGCAGGACGCTCGGCCCGTCGGCCAGCGCGGCCAGCACCAGGTACCGGGCGGACAGCGACTTCGACCCGGGCACGACGACCGTCGCCGACAGCGCGCCGTCGGGCGTCGGGGCGGGCCAGAAAGGACGCACCGGCTGTCAGGCGGTCTGCTGGGCCCGGGCCTCGGCCCGTCGGGCCCGGGACTCGGCGACCCGCCAGCGCAGCCCGGGTCGGCCCGCGGTATCGCTCGCTGCGATCAGCGCGCCGCCGATCGCGCTCACCAGCTGGACCTGGCGGGCGCGTCGGGCCCGGGTCTGCTCCTTGGTCCTGGTGTCCCGCGGCGTCGGCAGCAGGGTGTGCGCCAGCGTCGGCAGGGTCAGGACGGCCAGGGTCGCCGCCGCGGTCCGCGGTGCCCGGCCCGCGGCCAGCGCGACACCGGCCAGCGCCATCGCCGTGCCGTGCACCCGCACCGCGACGCCCAGCTGCCGGTCGCTCACCGCGTCGGCGGCGGCCGTGAACTGGCTCTGGGGAACCCAGGTGGCCTTCCAGGCCACGATCTGGTGCCATGCCGCGACGTGCTGGTCAGGGCGGCGCACAGCACCGAGCCCCTCGACGACGAACCAGGTGGCGAACAGCGGTCGGGCGATGCGGTGCAGCACGGGTCCTCCTCGGGCGGCCTCGTCGGTTGCTGCCTCCACCGTAGTGGGCTCCGACGCGGGAATGCACCAGGGTTGTCCCGGTGTTGGTCCCGACATGCCCCTGGCGCTCCCAGAGCAAGATGTGCGGACGGCGTGCATCTTGCCCTGGGAGCGCCGTCTGCCGGAAAGACCGGTGGCCGACACCCGGGTAGGCTCGTCCTCGATGACCGAGACCAGCCGTGCCCCCGGGGACGAGGACGACCGCGCCCGGGCGCGCCGCTTCGAGACCGAGGCCCTGGTCTTCCTCGACCAGCTCTACGGTGCCGCGCTGCGGATGACCCGCAACCCGGCCGATGCCGACGACCTGGTCCAGGAGACCTACACCAAGGCCTTCGCCGCGTTCCACCAGTACCGGCCGGGCACCAACCTCAAGGCGTGGCTGTACCGGATCCTCACCAACACGTACATCAACTCCTACCGCAAGAAGCAGCGCGAGCCGCAGCAGTCCACGGCCGAGGACATCGAGGACTGGCAGCTGGCCCGTGCGGAGTCGCACACCTCGACCGGGCTGCGCTCGGCCGAGGCCGAGGCGCTGGACCGGCTGCCCGACTCCGATATCAAGGACGCCCTGGTGCTGCTGCCCGAGGACTTCCGGATGGCCGTGTACCTGGCCGATGTCGAGGGTTTCGCGTACAAGGAGATCGCCGAGATCATGGGCACCCCGATCGGCACCGTGATGTCCCGGCTGCACCGCGGTCGCGGACAGCTGCGCGAGCTGCTGCACGACTACGCCGTGCAGCGTGGGCTGGTCCCGGCAGGTGACGGCCGATGAGCACCTCAGGCCCGTCCGAACAGCCCTGCGGCTCCGGCTGCGCCGACGCGCTGGCCCGTCTGTGGGCCTATCTGGACTCCGAGCTCGGCGAGCTCGACGCCGCCCGGGTCCAGGCCCACCTGGACGACTGCGTCGGCTGCCTCAGCGAGTACCAGGTCGAGCTGGTCCTCAAACGGGTGCTGCGCCGCGGCTGCACCGAGCACGCTCCCCAGACCCTGCGCCTGCGCATCCACGAACAGCTGGTCTGGCGCGCCGAGCCCTGACACGTGCACCAGCCCTGACGCGGCTCGGCTGCTGGGCTGGCTGGAGGGCTGGTACCGCAGTCGGGGTCGGGACGCTCTACGATAGCCCCGGTCCGACGCACGGTGCGTCCCTGCCCCGCCGTCGGGGCACTTCTGGTGAGGAGGCACGATGAGCCAGCGAGGCCGCAAGCGGCGCAGCCGCAAGGGCAACGCCGCCAACCACGGCAAGCGTCCCAACGCCTGACCGACGGAGCCCCGCACCCCTGCGGGGCTCCGTCGGCCAGGGGGGTCGTACAGGGGGACTGCGCAGGGGACGGCCGCCCAGAGCAGGTGCTGGGAAGGTGCCGGGCTCGCCCGAGCGGGTGCGACGGGCCGCGCCGCGCTAAGGACTACCCAGGGGTGGGTCGATCAAGTCGGTGTGACCGACCAGGCTACCCACATCAACCAGCTGTTGCACGCCCTCGTCAACGCGGGTGGGTCCGACCTGCACTGCAAGGTCGGGTCGGCGCCGCGAGTGCGGGTGGACGGACGGCTGCGTCGCCTGCAGGCCCCGGACCTGAGCCCCGAGGACACCGAACGGATCCTCGACGAGGTCCTGCCCGCCAAGATGGTCGAGAGCTTCCACACCAGGCACGAGGCGGACTTCGCCTACTCCGTACCGGGGATGGGCCGGTTCCGGGTCAACGCCTACCAGGCGCGCGGCGCCTACGGTGTGGTGTTCCGCCTGGTCGCGGTCGACGCCCGGTCGTTGCAGGAGCTCGGGCTGCCCGAGGTCGTCGGTGAGCTGTCCCTGGAACCGCGCGGGCTGGTGCTGGTCACCGGGCCGACCGGCTGCGGCAAGACGACGACGCTGGCGTCGATGGTCGACCTGATCAACACGTGGCGCGAGGTCAACATCGTCACCGTCGAGGACCCCATCGAGGTGCTGCACTCCGACAAGAAGGCGATCATCTCCCAGCGCGAGGTCCACCAGGACACCGAGAGCTTCGCCACCGCGCTGCGGTCCGCCATGCGGCAGGACCCCGACGTGATCCTGGTCGGCGAGATGCGCGACCTGGAGACCGTCCGCGCCGCGCTCACCGCTGCCGAGACCGGTCACCTGGTGCTGTCGACCCTGCACACCATCGACGCGCCCGAGTCGGTCAACCGGATCGTCGACTTCTTCCCCGAGCACGAGCAGAAGCAGGTGCGCATCCAGTTCGCGCAGGTGCTGCGCGGCATCATCTCCCTGCGCCTGCTGCGCCGGTCCGACAGCAGGGGCCGCTGCCCGGCGGTCGAGGTCATGGTCAACACCGGCCGCACCGCCGAGGCGATCCTCGACCCGCTGAACGCCCCGCCGCTGGCCGACCTGATCCGCGAGGGCGACTTCTACAAGATGCAGACCTTCGACCAGCACCTGTTCACGCTGGTCCGCGACAATCTTGTCACCTACGAAGAGGCCATGGCGTCGGCCTCCAACCCGCACGACCTCACCGTCGAGCTGCGCGGTGCGGGAATCGTGGTCTGAGCCCGGAGGGTCGACGGGTCAGACCGCGGGCAGCCGGATCGCCACGACCCCCAGGGCGACCGCCAGGAAGCCCAGCACCAGCACGTCCGTCCTGCGCGAGCGCACGCTGAGCGCCGCAGGCCCCGGCTCGACCACGGCCCGGACCACCGCACAGCCGACGACCAGCACGGCGAGCGTCAGCGCACCGACCCGGGCGGTCGTCACGGCTCCCACGCCTGCTGCCACGACGACACCCAGCGTCGTGACGACCAACCACGCAAGCCCCTGCCGCTCCCCGGGCTGGTCGACCAGCAGCGCGTCGGGCGCCTCGGTCGGCAGCCCGTCCCTCAGCACCCCGCGGGGCGGCGTCCGGTACACCGGCACCTCGTTGGTCGGCACTACGCTCTGGTCCAGCTTCGTCACCCTCGTCCCGGCGTGCGCCGGCCTTTCGTCACCGAGCGTACTGCTCCTTGACGGCTTTCCCCACCGAGACCAGTGGTCGTCGACCGGCTGCGGTCCGACGTCGCACCTAGCCGAGGCAAACCTAACCTATTCTGACGATAGGACAGCCTAACCTATGTTTCAGCAGGTCAGATGGTGTAATTGAGATGACACCAACGCCATCATGGCCTATCCTCGGCCCATGACGACGACCCCGGCCTCCTCCTCGACGATCGAGCCGCTGGCCACAGACCCGACCGAGACCGACGAGGGCCAGGCACCGGGCAGGGCCGTCGTGCCCCTGACCGCCGAGCGGCTGAACTGGTTGCGCGCGGCGGTGCTGGGCGCCAACGACGGGATCGTCTCGATCGCCGCTGTCCTGCTCGGCGTCATCGGCGCGACGAGAGACACCACCACCCTCGCCATCGCGGCGATCGCCGCCCTGAGCGCCGGGGCGCTGTCCATGGCCGCGGGCGAGTACGTCTCCGTGAGCAGCCAGCGCGACGCGGAGCTCGTCGCCCGCAAGCACGCCCAGAACCGAGGAGCGGACGAGGGCGAGGTCGCCTCGATCACGCTGACCAGCCCGACCCACGCCGCCATCGCCTCCTTCCTCGCCTTCGTGGCCGGTGGGATGATCCCGACCGTCGTCGCGTTCGCACCGTGGTGGGGCCACCGCCGTGACGTCGCCACGTTCGTCGCCGTCGTCCTCGCTCTGGTGGTCACCGGATGGGTCTCCGCCCGCGCCTCGAACGCCCCGGTGGGCCGCGCCGTGCTGCGGGTCGCGCTCGGCGGCTCCTTGGCGATGGCCGTCACCTTCGGCATCGGCACCCTGGTCGGCGTCGCCGTCTGACCCTGACGGATGGGTTGAAGTGCGAGGTAGCGCACCAGGTACGAACCTCGTACCTGGTGCGCTACCTCGCACTTTGTGCCCGTCGACCACGTCCTCAGGTACCGTCAGGGCGTGGAGAACGTGCTCGCCGAACGGTTGGCGGCTGTGCAGGCTCGGGTGGCCGCCGCCGCCCAGGCCGCCGGACGGGACCCGGACGACGTCGCCGTGCTGCTGGCGACCAAGACCCACGACGCGGCCACGATCCGCACGGTGCTCACCCTGCCCGGCGCGGCGGGCCTGCTGCGCGGGGAGAACCGGGTCCAAGAGCTCGTCGCCAAGGGCCCGGCCCTGGCCGACCTGCCCACCGCCACGCACCTCATCGGCCCGTTGCAGTCGAACAAGATCAACGCGGCCCTGCGCTGGGTGACCTGCGTGGAGTCGGTCGCCTCGGCCCGCCTGGCCGACGCCCTGTCGGCCCGTGTCGGGCCTGGTCGCACGCTGGACGTCATGGTCCAGGTCAACGTGTCCGGCGAGACGACCAAGCACGGCGTCACCCCCGACGACGCCCTCACCCTGGCCCGCCACGTCGGCACCCTGCCCGGCCTGCGCCTGACCGGTCTCATGACGATCGGCGCGAACACCGACGACCAGACCGTGGTCCGGGCCGGTTTCGCTACTCTGCGCACGATCCGGGACACGGCCGTCGCCGACGGTCTGACCACCGCCACCGGCCTGTCCATGGGCATGACCTCAGACCTGGAGGCCGCTGTCGCCGAGGGCGCGACGATCGTCCGGGTCGGCACCGCGGTGTTCGGCCCCCGCCCCACCGTCGGCTGAGCTACACCAGGAACTCGTGGGCGTGGCGCAGACCGTCCAGCCAGGCCACGGACACCGCCAGCGGGGTGAAACCCTCCGGCAGGTGCGGGGTGACGCCGCGGTCGGCCGCCTCTAGGTAGGCGTCGAAGGCGTCGCACGCGGCTACGGCGGCCGACCCTGGTTCAGGACGCGGCAACCACTGCGCTACGTCTTCGGCGTCCATACCCAGCAGCGACGTGCACATGCGAGCCAGGGCCTCGGTACCCGCACCCACAGGGTCGTCGGGCGCGAGGTTCGCCGCCGCGCGGACCCGTGCCAGCGCCGTGACAGCCATCTCCCGGTCCTGGTGACCAGCGGCCCGCACCATCTCGGCGATGACGATGCCGCGCAGACGGTCCCGCCCCAGCAGGGTGAGGGCCTGGACCACGCTCGTCACCGGTTGCGACACCCCAGACACCGAGTTGACCTGCACCATCACCGCACGGGCCAGGGCCGGGTCGGCGAGCACCAGCTCGGCCAGGTCGGCGGGGGCCTTCTCTGGGCCACCCAGCTCGGACACCAGCCGGGCCGCGATGGGCACGTGGACCTGCACCGCCTCGCGCGCCAGGATGGTCGGACGGCCGACCAGGTAGCCCTGGAACAGGTCGAAACCCGCGTCCCGGGCGGCTCGCATCTGCTCGGGCGTCTCGACCTTCGTGGCGACCAGCGACACCGTCGGGTTCGCCGCCCGGACCTGTGCGACCAGGGCAGCCAGGGCGTCACCGGTCACCTGCTGCACGTCGACCTTCACGTAGCCGCAGCGGTCGACGCAGGGCAGACGAGGGTCGTCGGGCACCAGCCGGTCCATGGCCAGCGCGTACCCCGTCTGGCGCAGCTGGTCGATCCCGGCGAGCACCTCGTCGTCCACGTCCACCGTCGCCAGGACCTCCAGCACCACGGCCTCCGGCTCGATAGCGACCGAGAAGTCGCCGACCAGGAAGGACCGAGGCGTGTTGATGAACATCAGCGCGTCCCCGGCGACGTCCTGCGGACCGAACTCGCCAGCGATGGCCAGGACCACCTGGGCGGTAGCCACGTCGTCGTCGAAGGACCAGCCTTCGTCAGCAGTGGTGGCACCCGCACCAGAGCGGAACAGCACCTCGAAACCGACGAGGCGTCCCGCACGGTCCTCCAGCCGCTGCCGGGCGATGCATATCGCCGAAGCGGCCTCGTTCAGAGCCTCGAGCACCTCAGTAGCCGAACCCATCATTGCTCCGTAAAGGTCGTCGCACACGACTGGCGCCCATCTCATCGGCAGCACCGGCGACCCCTGAAGCGACCTGCGGTCCGTCGAAAATAGCCTTGGTCCAGCAACGCGTGGGACGAGAGAATCCGCCGGTGCGAGACGTCGGTATCGAGGTGGTCGGGCAGTGAGGCTCGGGGGGCGGACCTGGCGCGTCCTGGCCAGCACCGTCAGGCTGGGCGGCAAAGAGCTCCGGGTGGTCCGCCCGGCCCAGCCGGTCCGGCACGCACCGGCCTACTACGACGAGCGGAGCGGTGGAGCCACGATAGTGGTCGACAAGGCTGCCGCCGTGGACCTGGCCTGTGCGTGGTGGCTGGCCGCCAGGTCGCCGCGCTCACTGGTGTGGCTACCGCTGCGCACCACCGGGTGCACCTGCGAGAGCTGGCCCGACGACGCGCAACGCCTGGATATCGTCCTGGTGCACCACAGCCTCGGGTTCCGGGCGTCGTCGTGGAAGCGGGTACGAGCCCGCGCCGAGTCGACTGGGGCGCTCCACACGGTCGAGCTGCCGCACCGACCGTTTCCTACGCTCAGCGCCGTCGACTGGGATACCGCCCAGTACCACGACCGGCGCGGTCGTCCACCCAGCGTGGTACGGGCCACCAACCGTGACACCCTCCGGTTCGACCTGGCCGCGGACACACTGTTCGTGGTCGGCAGCCGACCAGCCTTCGCCCAGTGGTCCGACCAGATCCGAGAGCTGGTCGAAGACTGCCCCCGCGACATGGCAACATTTCCCGGCAGGCACTGTTGCGCCGAGATCGGCGGCTACTGTTTCGACCCCCACCTCCACATCACGTATTGCCAGACCCACCGATAGTCCTGCGTCGATGCAGACGTTGGGCAGCCCATGAGTCACTGGTCACTGCCGTCAAGCCTTTCACGGGACCCGGGCGGTCCACGACGGGTCGGTGAACTTGGTGACGACGAGCTCGGCGGCGCGGTCCAGCTCGTCGGCACGCAGCTCGCTGGGGCGGGTCCGGTACCGGCCCTCGAAGTGGGCCTTGAGCCTGGCGACGACCTCGGCGCGCGGCAGGTGGGTCTGCGAGCGCACCGGGTCGACGCGTTTGTTGGCCGAGCGGATGCCCTTGTCGGAGACTTTTTCCCGGCCGATCCGCAGCACCTGCATCATCTTGTCGGCGTCGATGTCGTAGGCCATCGTGACGTGGTGCAGCACCGCGCCGGAGGCGAGCCGTTTCTGCGCCGCCCCGGCCAGCTTGCCCAGCGGTGAGGCGATATCGTTGATACCGGTGGTGAAGGCTTTGACGCCGACATCGGCCAGCGCCTCGACCACCCAGGCGTTGAGGAAGGCGTACGAGTCTTCGAAGCTCATCCCGTCGACCAGCGAGGCGGGCACCACCAGGGAGAACGTCACACAGTTGCCCCCTTCCATGAACATCGCGCCACCGCCGGAGATCCGCCGCAGCACGGTGACCCCGAGCCGTTGCGCCGCCTCCAGGTCGACCTCGTTGCGCAGCGACTGGAACGAGCCGATGACGGTCGCGGGTTCGGTCCACTCCCAGAACCGCAGCGTCGGCCCGCGGAGCCCGGAACCGAGCGCCTCGGTGAGCACCTGGTCCAGCGCCACGTGCGTGGCCGGGGTCAGCGGTCCGGGGTGCAGCACCTCGAACTCGTGGTCGTCCCAGGTGGTCGACAGGCCCAGCGCCCGGTGCACCGCCATGGCCACCGAACGACCGTCGAACCCGACCATCGTCACCGGGGCGGCGACCTGCCCGGCGGCGGTGGCCGCGTCCAGCCCGTCGGTCACGGCCCGCGCCAGGACCGTCACCGAGGCGTCGGCGGCCTGCCCGACCAGCGACCGGGCGATGACGTCCAGCGCCTCGTCCGGTTCGAGGAAGAAGTCCCCCGAGACGACCACGTCCGCCAGCCGCCCGTCGTCAGTCTCGACGTCCACGACGACGAGCTTGCCACCCGGAACCTTGTACTCACCGTGCATGTCCCCAGCCTACGCAGGACCTCAGACCACGGACCACGCAGGCTGCGGGTCGACTCGCACCTGGTCTCGGCTGGGCCGTCCGGGCCGTGCGTCGTTCTCGGTGGGTGCTGCGACCGGCCCCGTTATGCCTGGTGAGACGGTTCTGGCCCCGTCCTCGACCCGCCGCGGCGCGCTACGATTCTCGACAGTCTCTCGATATCGAGTAATCTCTGTGCCGGGCACACCGCGTCACCAACGCCGTCCCGTGCCCCCCTGCGGAGGAGAGGTGGACCCGGTATGGCGAAGATCAAGGTCAAAGGCCCGGTCGTCGAGCTCGACGGCGACGAGATGACGCGGATCATCTGGCACTTCATCAAGGATCGCCTGATCCATCCCTACCTCGACATCGACCTGAGGTACTACGACCTGTCGATCCAGAACCGCGACGCCACCGACGACCAGGTCACCCTCGACGCGGCCGCCGCGATCGCCGAGCACGGGGTCGGCGTCAAGTGCGCGACCATCACCCCCGACGAGGCCCGGGTCGAGGAGTTCGGCCTGAAGAAGATGTGGGCGTCGCCCAACGGCACGATCCGCAACATCCTCGGCGGGGTGGTGTTCCGCGAGCCGATCATCATCTCGAACATCCCGCGGCTGGTGCCGGGCTGGAACAAGCCCATCATCATCGGCCGTCACGCCCACGGCGACCAGTACAAGGCCGCGAACTTCAAGGTGCCCGGCGCTGGGCGGGTCACCTTGACGTTCACCCCGTCGGACGGCTCCGAGCCGATCGAGCAGGAGGTTGCGGTCTTCCCGCCGACCGGTGGCGTCACCATGGGCATGTTCAACTTCGACGACTCGATCGCCGACTTCGCCCGGGCCTGCTTCACCTACGGCCTGGAGCGGCACTTCCCGGTGTACCTGTCCACGAAGAACACCATCCTCAAGGCGTACGACGGGGCTTTCAAGGACATCTTCGAGCAGGTGTTCGCCGAGGAGTACGCCGCCCGGTTCGACGCCGCCGGGCTGACCTACGAGCACCGGCTCATCGACGACATGGTCGCCGCCGCCCTGAAGTGGGAGGGCGGCTACGTCTGGGCGACGAAGAACTACGACGGCGACGTGCAGTCCGACACCGTCGCCCAGGGCTTCGGGTCGCTCGGCCTGATGACCTCGGTGCTCATGACCCCCGACGGCAAGACCGTGGAGGCCGAGGCCGCGCACGGCACCGTTACCCGCCACTACCGGCAGCACCAGGCCGGCAAGCCGACGTCGACCAACCCGATCGCGTCGATCTACGCCTGGACCGGCGGGCTCAAGCACCGCGGGAAGCTGGACGGCACCCCGGAGGTCGTCGCGTTCGCCGAGACGCTGGAGCGGGTCGTCGTCGAGACCGTCGAGTCCGGCAAGATGACCAAGGACCTGGCCCTGCTGCTCGGCCCCGACCAGCCGTGGCTGACCACCGAGGAGTTCCTCGGGGCCCTGGACGAGAACCTCGCCGCCGCCCTGGCCTGATATCTAGCGACAGCGACACCGCCGCCCCGTGGGGTCGGCGGTGTCGCTGCGTCTGGGCTCCGACGAAGTGTCCACCAGGTGAGGTTTCGATCGGGACGAGTCAGACAGGTTGCGGCCGGGGTGCCTCGTGGCGGGGGCGTCGTCGGGTCGGTGGTGCGTCGGCCGTGGGGCGTCGGGTAGACGCACCGTGGTCGACGCCTTCGACCGGCGCCGTCGGACGAGCAGGCTTGTTCGCCTCTCGCCTCGACCGGGGGTGCCGGGCGGTCGGTGCAGGCTCGTCGCGGACGACGGGCTCGGGACTGGTCCGCGGGTCGGCCTCGGGTCGTGACGGCTGGTGTTTCGGTCCGGCGTGAGAGGCAGGCAGCCCTTCGCGCCGGGAGAGGATCGAGTCGGGCCGAGTCCAGGAGCCGGGCGGATCTGGCTGGGGAGCGGACGTCTCGGGCGGGGGCGTCGAGGCGGCGCGACCGCGACGAGCGCGGCGACCAGCCGGGTGCGACGGGGTTCGTGCAGCAGCCTCCGCGACGCTGGGCAGCGGGGCAGGAGAGGCCGGGACTTCAGGCGGCTGCCGGACGAGGCGCTCTGGTTCGGGTCGCGTCCCGTCCTGGCTGACCGGGAGCCGATCGTCGTGCCTGCCCAGCGGCCGGGGGTACCCGCCGGACCGCCCGGCACAGTCCGGGCACAACCCCTGGTACACGACCTCGACAGCACTGACGAGGAACCCCCGGCTGTCAGCCGGAGCCAGGCACGACAGACCCCCGCCGACACAGTCCACGTCGGCGATCCGCCCGCACGACGTGCACACGGCGTGATGGTGGTCGTCACCGGTCGGCGTCTCGAACCGCACCACCGACCCCAGCTGGAAGCGCCGCACCAGCCCCACGTCGACCAGCGCCCGCAACGAGTCGTGCACCGCCTGACGCGACAGGTCCGACAACGTCCGCCGCGCCACGTCCACGACCATCTCCGTGTCGGCGTGCGGGTGCGCCTGCACCGCGGCGAGCACCGTCGTACGAGACCGGGTCACGCGCAGCCCAGCGTCCCGGAGCCGATGCTCCAGGTCCAGCGTCGTGACCTCCATGAGCAGAGCCTGGCCTGGGTCGGCCGGGTCGGCAAGATCTCCGGCGTCCTGAACCCACGCGCTGGTCATCTGCTGTGTCAGCGAGTCGTCCCGCGGTGCCTGGCGTGCTGGGCACCGGTTCCTCCACATCTCTAGCGATCACACCAGACCCCTGCATGATCGGTCGGCCGTTCTTGCCTTCCTCGCACACCAACCCTTGATATGAACCGGATAGAGTGGTAGCGTCATCCACCACGAGGTGGCTGGGCTGGCGCTCCGTTGCGGCATCTCGAGGGTCGGCGTCAGAGGCTGTACTTGTCTGTACTCCCGGTCTCCGGTCTCCGTCGGCCCGCCGCCTCGCGGCGCGTGTCGGTGGTCGGTGGCACGATACGTGGCACGAGTTGACTCACCCAGTCGAAGGGAGTTTGAAGTGTCGGTGGAGAGTCTGTACGAGCAGGTCAGGGCCGCTGTCGCGTTGGAAGGCGACCAGGCGGTGCTAAGGATCGTCACCGTGTACCAGCCCGCGGGCGGTCCGGGCAGCAAGGTCTACCCGCCGACGTATCCGACGTCTGTTGGCGAGTCGCCCTACGTGTTGGAGAAGCGCCGTCGAGACGGCAAGCCGCACCATGTCGTGATCCTTGACTCGACGCCGTCGCAGGCGAACCGGGCTGAGGAGGCTCTCCTCAAGGCGTATCGGTCAGGACGGGTGCGGATCCCCCTGCTCCAGGTCGAGCATCATGGAGACACCAACGTGGTGCTGACCTCGCTGGAGTTCCCGCACCGCTACGCCGACGCCTACCTGCGTGACAGTTTACTTGGTGGTGTTGCGTTCGACAGGACCGACCTGGGTAAGTCGCTGCTCGCGGCCTCCCTCGCCGACGCCTCGGCACTGTACAGCCACGACCCGGGGACGCTGGTGTACGGGGCGTGGAACAGCCACCGTAAGGGACGCCAGCAGAAGTTCCCGCGCGTCTACAGCAGCGAGGTCGTGGGTTGGGACCCTAAGGTAGGGGAGCGCAAGGCGGGACGGATGGATCCCTTCAACCTCCAAGGTGCCCAGAAACCGGTGAAGGGTGACGATCTTTGGGAGTACTCGAAGGTCGCGACGAAGACCAAGGGTGAGAAGCTGAGCGAGATCGGTCACGGCAACATCGCCCCTCAGCCCGCGCACGGTGGCGTGACGATCTCGTCGGCGCAACGGTTCGTCACCCTGTCGCTGGCTGGGTTGGACCGGATCGGGTTTGGCGACGCCTCCCACGAGACTGCCGTGGCGGCGCGTGCTGCTCTGGCTGCGTACGCGCTGGTCGCTGACCGTCTGGCCTTCGGTGGCCCGAGCCTGTGGTTGCGCAGTGGGTGCGAGTTGGTCGTGGAGTCCGAGCGTGTTGAATGGGTCAATCGGGGTGGTCGTGTCGAGACCGTGGACCTGAGCACGTCGGACGCCCTGAAGCTGTTCGAGCACGCCCGTGACGCAGCAGACAACCTCGGGGTGGCGATGGACCTAGAGCCCGTGGGCCTGACGCCGACCAAGGCGCTTGCTTCCGCGATCGACTTCAGCCTGACGAAGGCCGAGGCTGGGGATGGCGACTGATATGGCCCTGACGCTGACGATCGAGTTGCTCAACGGCCGCTACGACGCAGCGAGGGTCGATGACCGGGCGCACGCTGAGTGGCCTCCCCACCCGGCGCGGTTGTTCAACGCCATGGTCGCTGCCGCGCGCGGCGAGGACGACCGCGACGTGTTGCGGTGGCTGGAGAACCAGGCACCCCCGTTCATCGACGTCGCGGCGCCCCTGATGACCTATCGGCACCAGGCGTGGGTCGTGTCAAACAAGTTGGAGAGCAAAGGTGGGAGCCAGACCCACCCCGGACGGACCAACAGTTTCCGAGCGCGTGCCGGGACGATCCCGACGAGTCCGACGGTTCGCATGACCTGGCCGGTCGAGGTGGATGACACTCAGATCGCAGCCATCGATGCCATCGCCCGTCGGATTCCGTACATAGGCAGGTCGACGGGAGTGGCGGTTGTGTCGGCCTCAGCCAGCGGCACCACCGACGACCTGGGCTCAGACCAGACGGTCCGGTACGAGCCGTGCAGCCTGTTGGAGGCAGAGGTGCCGGTGCGTGTCCCGTACCCCGGGCTTCTGGCCGAGCTGGACGAGCAGTTCGAAGCGGGTCGGCCTGCGTGGGAGACGAGCCGCGAGCACGGATACCGGACCGTCGGCGACCGCGTGGCGGTGCCACAGAGGGCTGGAGAGATCCCGTCCGCCTACCCCGATGTCGTGGTGATGCGATTTCTTCAGGGCTTCCAGCCTGACGGGCGGATGACGACCCTACTCACGAGTGCGTTGCGTGCGGCGGTGCTCAGCGCAGCTGGTGACGACGCCCCTTCGGCGCTTCACGGGCACGGTGCTGATGGGCGTCCTCACGTCGCGTTCTTGGCGTTGCCCCACGTCGGGTACGAGCATTCGGACGGGCACCTGCTGGGCATGGCTGTGGCTGTGCCAGAACTGCCGCAGGACGAGCGGCGGACGGTGCTACAGGCGGTGCACAGGCTGAGACGAGAAAACCAGACCGTGCAGTTGCGTGTCGGGCGGCTGGGCACCGTCGAACTGCTGTGGGCACCAGGTGAGCAACGTCCGTTCGGTGCCAGTGCCGAACGGTGGCGGAGTGGAAGCAAGCGGTGGGTCTCGGCGACCCCGGTGGTGCTCGACAGGTACCCGAAGTCGGCCGGCCGGCTCGAAGAGACGATCTGCGAGAGCGTCGTGATGGTGGGCCTGCCCGAGCCGGTGGACATCCAGGTCAGCCGCGGTGCGCTGCAGCCGGGTGCGGTGCAGTTGCGTCCCGACGATCTGCCCAAGCGGACGCGTGGCCGTCCGTACCAGCATGTGGCGCTGACGTTCGACCGTACGGTCCACGGCCCGGTGATGGTCGGGGCCGGGCGTTACCTCGGCGTGGGGCTGCTGGCGCCAGACTGTTCGGGCGTGGCACGGACAGGAGTTGTATGACCATGAGCGAACCGACGAACCTCAACGCCGAGGCGTTCGAGGAGTTCTTCCGCGTGGTGCACGGGTTCCCGCCGTTCCCCTGGCAGAAAGACCTGGTGCGGCAGGTGCTGGACCGAGGGGAGTGGCCATCGCTCGTCGATATCCCCACTGGCATGGGCAAGACGGCAATGCTGGACGTGTCGTTGTTCGTGCTGGCCGCGACCGCTCACCAGGCAGGGGCTGACCGGCTCGGGCGACGGCGCTGTTTCTTCGTGGTCGATCGCAGGATCGTGGTTGACGAGGCTTACACCCATGCCCGCAAACTCGTCGAGGTACTGACTACGGCGGGTGACGGTGTCGTGCGCCAGGTGGCCGAGGCGTTGCAGCTGTTGGCCCCGGACGCAGGTGGGCCGTTGGTGTCGGTGGCCCGGATGCGAGGCGGGGCATCGTGGGCATCGGCTTGGCTCGACCGCCCAGACCGCCCGGCGGTCGTCCTGGGCACCGTCGACCAGGTGGGTAGCCGGTTGTTCTTCCGTGGCTACGGGGCGAGCCCCCGTCGCGCGCCCATCGACGCGGCGTTCGTCGGAACGGACTCGCTGCTGCTGCTGGACGAGGCACACCTGTCCCGCGCCCTGTTGCGCACCGTGCGATCAGCCCAGGAGCGGGACGCGCTGGGTGTTCCTGTACCCGGTCTGGACGTGGTCCAGCTGTCGGCCACGGGCGACAAAGCCCCCGATGCCTGGGGCTTCGACCTGGACGTTGACGCCCACAGGGCGGTCGGCACAGCGTGGCGTCGCCTGACCGCTCCGAAGATCCTGCGCTGTCTGGAGGCCCCCAAGTCGACAGAGAGGGCGATGGTCGACGCCGCACTCGAGTCGGTGCACGCCCTGACGAGTCTCGGCGGGTGGCCGCCGACAGTCCTGATCGTGTGCAACACCGTGGACCGGGCTCGTGCTGTCCACGCCGAGCTGCAGGCCCGCAAGTCGGCCCGCAAAGACTCTCTGGACGCTGACTGCGAGCTGCTCATCGGGCGGTGCCGGGGCGTCTCAAAGGGGGATGTCCAGAGGCGGGTGCTGGAGTTGTTTGGCAGCAAACGCGCCCGTGCCGACCGCCCTGCCGTCTTGGTGGCGACCCAGACGGTCGAGGTCGGCGTCAACCTGGACGTTGACGCGCTGGTTACCGAGTCGGCGTCGTGGGATGCCCTGGTGCAGCGTTTCGGTCGTCTCGACCGTCTGGGGGACCTGGGCGGCCGGATTCCGGGCGGCACGGCGACGGTGGTTGTCGTCCACGACGGGAGGGCGGACGGGCCGGTCTACGGCCAGCCGCGTGACAATACGTGGCGTCGCCTGGTCGAGATGTCCAGCGAGGGACTGGACGTCTCGCCACTGAACTGCCGAGAGTTGGTGCTGCCCGGCGACAACGACCTGCCTGACGGTGGTTTTGTCCGTCGGGCCGGTGAGTCTCCGGTGCTCATGGCACCGATCCTTGACGCCTGGGTGCAGACAGCCCCCATCCCGATGGTCGACCCTCCGGTGCAGCCCTTCCTGCACGGGTTCGATTCTGGGTCGGCGGCAGTCCAGGTCGCCTGGCGGGACCGCCTCGTCGAGCCTGACCTCGCGTCGGAGGATGATGTCGAGGTCTTCGTCGTCATAGCCGATAGTCTGCTCACCGCGGTTCCAGTTCGCGCCGACGAGATCGTCGAGGTTCCCTTCGTCGCGGTGCGAAGATGGATGAACGGTGAGGCTCCCGGGGTGGTGGCCGACATCGAGGCAGCCGATGGCGATCCCTTGGTACGGTCCAAGGCGGGACGAGAGCCGTTCCGCGCGCTGGTGTGGCGGGCCGACGACACCGGGGACCAGCGGTCGAACCCCAGCGGCGCGTGGCGCTGGATCGGTGCTGGTGAGTTGCGTCCGGGCGACCAGGTTGTGGTCCCGTGTCAGCGTGGCGGGCACGACCAGTTCGGATGGGCGCCCGCCGAACCCTTGGTGGCCGATGTCTCTGAGCCGGCGTCTTTCTCGCGTCGTCGAGGTGCTGGTGTGCTGTGGCTTGATGACAAACTCGCTGATCGTCTGCACCTCGGCGACGAGGCGTGTGACCGTCTGGCCGATCTGATCAAAGAGATCAAAGACCCCGGCGTCGACCCTCGTGATGCCAGCGCGGTGCAGGAAGATATCCTAGAAACCATCAGGATGTGGCTTCCCGGCCTGCCGGCAGAAAATTGGGGTAAGGATCGCTGGTCCGCGCTACGACGCTGGCTGGACTCGCCTCTGTCGGTGGTTAATATCGTTGATCCATCTGCAGAACACCAGTTTTCCACCGGGGATCAGCCCGTGATTCAACGTCTACTCAAGGGCAAGATCGTCCCAGAAGACCAGCAGCACGATGCTGACCATGTCGGAGTGGACGACGACGAGGTGGCCGCAAGTTCGGGCTCGGACCAGCCGGTCACGCTCAAGAAACATCTGAACGCGGTGGGTGCCAGGGCCCAGCAGATCGCAGACGCCATCGGGCTTCCCGACGACCTGGTGAGAGTTCTGCGCGACGCGGCGCGATGGCACGACCTCGGTAAGTGCGAGAAGCGTTTCCAGGTGATGCTTCATGACGGCGACGTCGTCGAGGCCGAGGTAGCGGACTGGCCGCTCGCCAAGTCAGGGATGGACCCGTCAGACCGGGGCGCCTTCCGCAGGGCAGCCGTCGCCAGCGGGCTGCCGCGTGGCGCACGTCACGAGGCGTGGTCGGCGGCACTGGTCGAGAAGGCGATGCAGGACGGCTACGACGGTGACATTGACCTGCTGCTGCACCTGGTCGCCAGCCATCACGGCCACGCCCGACCCTGGCTGCCCCTGGTCGTCGACGACCATCCCAGCCTGGTGCGGGCGGACATCGACGGGACACCTGTTGAGGTCTGGTCGGGCGAGACGGTCTCCTTGAGTCATCCCACGCGGTTCGTCCGCCTGAACAGGCACTACGGACGGTGGGGCCTGGCATTGTTGGAGTCCATCGTGCGATGCGCCGACCAGACCGTCTCTGGGGAGGGATCATGAACGCCGACGAAGACCTGCGTCTTGTGGCGCTGGACGGACGAAAGCCGTTGGGCTTCCTGGCGGCGCTCGGAGTCCTGCGGCTGGTGACTGAGCACCTCGGGCGTCCGGCGCGTCTGTCGTGGTCGACAGACGACTGCACGGCAGTGTTGTCCAATGCTTTCCCAGACGTCGATGGTCTTGTCCAGGGCTTGCAGGACGTCGTCGATAGTATCGACCCTGACGGTGTGATCCCGGGCGAGCCTTCTGTGTTTCCTCCGCCAGGCGAGGCTCCCGATGGGCTGAGGCTGCCTCGTCCGAAGTTCCGCCAGTACGTAGATGGGCTTAGTTCGCCAGAGCAGGATCGCTGGGTGGCCTCTCTGGTAACGGACCTGTCGCTCGATGACCACAAGCCCGATAGACGTGCTGACATCACGCTGTTCGCGGCGCCGTCGGGGAAGCAGTCGATGCGTACCATGTTGGAGAAACCGCTCGCCGCAGTCCGGAAGAACCGTGAGGTCTTGCGAGAGGCGTTGATCCAGTGGCGACGCTACCCGGGGGTCACCGGTGAGTACTTGGATCACCAGGTATTGTTCGACGCCGCCGACGCGCCAGACGGGAAGTCGTCAGAGCGTGGCGTCCCAGGTGCCACTTGGTTGGCTTTGATGTCGTACCCGCTCATGTTGACGAGCGCCCAAGGAAACGACCCCATCACAACCTGCTGGCAGAACTTCGGCCGGGGAAACGGACGTGGTCTAGTGTATCCACTCTGGTCGAAGCCGCTGGACCTTGCAGCCGTACAGATGTTGTTGACCCACCCAGTGCTCAAACGCGCTCAGCCAGGTATCCTGCGCAGCGGAGCCGAGCCCGCACGGGTCTTGTCGGTGTTCTGGATCGGGCACGCACGACGGCGCCAGATCCGGGGGCGGACGTTCGCCGGGGTTCTAGCACCGACTGATGAACTAGTCACGGTTCCAGGAAAGTCACGCGGAAGATGACCGAGACGGAACCAGGCTACGCTGGAATGCCCGAGACGGTACCGGCGCGGATGGTCAATGAGTATGTCTACTGTCCGCGGCTGTTCTATCTGGAGTGGGTCGAGGGAAGATTCGCGACCAGCGACGACGTCGAAGAGGGTCTGTATGTGCACCGTGTGGTGGACGAGCCTAGTGTCAAGGTTCCGTCGTCAGCCGACGACCTCGAACGCTTCGCCGGGCGCACGTACCGGTCGGTGTGGTTGACCTCGACGTCGCTGGGCGTGAGCGCCAAGCTGGATATTGTCGAGGTTGGCCCGTCTGGTGAAGTCACGCCGGTGGACTACAAGAAGGGGCATCCTGACCGGCAGGGTCGTCCATGGCCTTCTGATCGGGTTCAATCATTGCTGCAAGCGTTGCTGCTGCGCGAGTCGGGCTACCAGGTCGGGAGCGCCGAGGTGTGGTACGCCGAGACCCGCCGACGTGTCGAGGTACCTGTCGACGAGACGAGCCTTGACGAGGTCCGGACGCTCCTGGCGGGCCTGTGGAAAGTTGCCGGAGCAGATCATCCGCCCCTTCCGTTGGACAACAGCCCAAAGTGCCCGCGCTGTTCCCTGGTAGGGCTGTGCCTTCCCGACGAAATCAACGTGTTGCGTGCACGCGAGCAAGAGTCTCGTCGGCCCCGTGCGGTGATGGCTGCTGACCCTGACAACCGTCCGGTGTATGTCTCGGAGCAGGGGGCTACCGTCGGGTTTCGAAGAGGCAGACTAGAGGCGTCACTCAACCACGAGACGCTTGGAAGTTTCAGGTTGATCGACGTCTCGCAGGTGTGCCTGTTCGGGAATGTGTCGGTGAGTGCGCAGGCGATGCGTGAATTGTTCGCCCGGGAGATCCCAGTATGCTGGTTCTCCTACGGCGGGTGGTTCTCCGGGCTCGCAGAGGGGCTGCCGACCAAGAACATCGACCTGCGTCGCTCCCAGTACACGACCAGCGCGGCGGTGCTCCTCGACGTGGCCTGCAGGATGATCGAGGGGAAGATTAAGAACAGCCGGACGCTGCTGCGCAGGAACTCCCGCACGGACGTGTCTACAGCGCTGGCCCAACTCCAGAATCTGTCGTGCCAGGCCAGGCAGGTCGAGGGCTATCCCAGCCTCCTGGGGGTCGAGGGGACCGCCGCGCGGCTGTACTTTTCCGAGTTCGTCTCGATGTTCTCCGACGACTCGTCGGTGGACATCGAGACGTTCGACGCTGGCGGACGTGCACGTCGGCCGCCGCCAGACCCCGTCAACGCGATGCTGTCGTTTCTGTATTCCATCCTGGTCAAGGACGTGACGGTGACGTTGCGGGCCGTTGGCTTCGATCCCTACGTCGGTGTGCTGCACCGGCCACGGTATGGAAGACCAGCGTTAGCGCTCGACCTCGCCGAAGAGTTCCGTCCCCTGGTTGCCGACTCCGTCGTGCTCCAACTGGTCAACAACGGAGAGATCCGCGCCAGCCACTTCATCTCCCGGGCTGGCGCCTGTTCTCTCACGGCCGATGGCCGACGTGCCGTGCTCACGGCCTACGAACGCCGGATGTCGCACGAAATCAAACATCCTGTATTCGGCTACCGTGTCAATTATCGTCGGGCGATAGACGTGCAGGCCAGGATCCTCGGAGCGCATTTGTCAGGCGAACTGCCCGAGTACACGCCGTTCACGACGAGGTGACCGATGGCCAGACGCAGATACCTGGTTGCCTACGACATCTGCGACGACCGCCGTCTCCGGCAGATCTGCAAGACCATGGAGGGGTATGGGGATAGGCTCCAATACTCGGTCTTCGTCTGCGACCTCAACCGCACCGAGTTGGTCCGCCTGCGGACCACCGTCGAGGAGCAGATGCAGTTCACCGAAGACTCCGTCGTGATCGTCGATCTGGGTGACACAGTCGATGCGCGCTTCACATTCCTCGGCCGCAGCCGAAGGCTGCCGACCACCGGCCCGCAGATTGTCTGACACCGTCGAGCGGTCGGGTGACCCGGCAGATGCGCTCAAGCGCTCGTTCGCAGGTCAGAGTGGCAATCGAAGGGAGGTGTGCCTGGTCGGCCCCCATAGCCCTGAGACTCCCAGGCGACCACTCGCCGATGTTGACGTTTGCGCAGATCAGAACTACCGTGGATGGTGAGCCGTTTCCCTGCCCGAGTAGGGCAGGCTCCGTTGCGGTGTGGACCTACTTGTTGGCCGGGGTCCGCTGCTTGTTGTTTCCCTGCCCGAGTAGGGCAGGCTCCGTTGCGGTCTGCTGGCAGCGGGCACCACCCGACCAGCCACGGCCGTTTCCCTGCCCGAGTAGGGCAGGCTCCGTTGCGGTCACGCCTCGGGCAGGACCGACACGTACGCCTCGCCGGTTTCCCTGCCCGAGTAGGGCAGGCTCCGTTGCGGTCGGAACTGCAAGACCGTGCCGTCCTCCCCGTGGTTGGTTTCCCTGCCCGAGTAGGGCAGGCTCCGTTGCGGTCTCTCTCTCGTCTTCTTCGGGATAGCGATCGGCGAGGTTTCCCTGCCCGAGTAGGGCAGGCTCCGTTGCGGTGCCGAGGAGATCGGCGTCAGCCGTGCGACTGTGGCGAAGTTTCCCTGCCCGAGTAGGGCAGGCTCCGTTGCGGTACGATGCGGCGCTTGGTCTTGTCGCCGTCGTGCGTGTTTCCCTGCCCGAGTAGGGCAGGCTCCGTTGCGGTGTCGACGTCTCGGTGATGTCCAGGTAGAGGCGACCGGGTTTCCCTGCCCGAGTAGGGCAGGCTCCGTTGCGGTCTCGACTGCGCCACCGCCCGGACGATCCAGTCCGGGTTTCCCTGCCCGAGTAGGGCAGGCTCCGTTGCGGTCCCCTCACCCTCAGCGACCAGCCGACGAGGTCACGGAGTTTCCCTGCCCGAGTAGGGCAGGCTCCGTTGCGGTCTCTCGGTGCGGTGCTAGATCGGTCAGGCGGGCGCCGTTTCCCTGCCCGAGTAGGGCAGGCTCCGTTGCGGTACCCCGGGCCCGGTGACCTCCCACACCGGCCACGCCGGGTTTCCCTGCCCGAGTAGGGCAGGCTCCGTTGCGGTCGGCGAGCACGCCAGAGGCTGAAGGGGCGACGCGGGTTTCCCTGCCCGAGTAGGGCAGGCTCCGTTGCGGTAAGCCAGCCGCGAGGAACCCGACCGCGGCGCCCGCGGGTTTCCCTGCCCGAGTAGGGCAGGCTCCGTTGCGGTCGTCTCTCTCCCACGCGCTGGGCCAGTCTGCGCACGTTTCCCTGCCCGAGTAGGGCAGGCTCCGTTGCGGTGGGTGGTGGCACGCCAACATCGAGGGGCGCTGGGGGCGTTTCCCTGCCCGAGTAGGGCAGGCTCCGTTGCGGTGGGTCCTCGGGCGGTGCGTCGTAGTCGATGGGCTGGTTTCCCTGCCCGAGTAGGGCAGGCTCCGTTGCGGTACCGTACCGTCAGAAATACCCGCAGACTTACCGCACGTTTCCCTGCCCGAGTAGGGCAGGCTCCGTTGCGGTTGGCTACACGCCGGGCACCGGGTGGGTGGGCCTACCGTTTCCCTGCCCGAGTAGGGCAGGCTCCGTTGCGGTACGACGCACCGTCCGAGACCCCGGCGTACAGGCCGAGTTTCCCTGCCCGAGTAGGGCAGGCTCCGTTGCGGTCCGTTGTTGTGCAGCGAGCGCATCCTGGACGTCCACGTTTCCCTGCCCGAGTAGGGCAGGCTCCGTTGCGGTTCGCCGAGCACGGTGATGATCGCTTCGACGAAGCGTGTTTCCCTGCCCGAGTAGGGCAGGCTCCGTTGCGGTTCGCCGAGCACGGTGATGATCGCTTCGACGAAGCGTGTTTCCCTGCCCGAGTAGGGCAGGCTCCGTTGCGGTCACGCCTGGTAGGGCGTGCGGCACACGGCGTCGCAGTTTCCCTGCCCGAGTAGGGCAGGCTCCGTTGCGGTGTCGTCGCCGGCGAGGAGGACCCCGGCCCACAGGGAGTTTCCCTGCCCGAGTAGGGCAGGCTCCGTTGCGGTCCGGCATAGTCCGGGCGGAAGTCCAGCCTGTGCGTCCGTTTCCCTGCCCGAGTAGGGCAGGCTCCGTTGCGGTCCGAAGGCACCACCCAGCTTCGACCCCACACCGCCGGTTTCCCTGCCCGAGTAGGGCAGGCTCCGTTGCGGTGGCATCCAACCGCCGAACCGGTCCCACGATATCGAGGGTTTCCCTGCCCGAGTAGGGCAGGCTCCGTTGCGGTGGCATCCAACCGCCGAACCGGTCCCACGATATCGAGGGTTTCCCTGCCCGAGTAGGGCAGGCTCCGTTGCGGTGGCATCCAACCGCCGAA
>Ga0099364_10000341_pt1 | contig 78286 bp, 67 predicted proteins | sample TergutTh196P3_FD_73070 | JGI IMG/M metagenome (GOLD analysis project Ga0099364, IMG submission 73070) | Microcerotermes parvus P3 segment gut microbial communities from Pointe-Noire, Republic of the Congo - Th196 P3 | ecosystem: Host-associated > Arthropoda: Insects > Digestive system > Gut ...
TGTTAAAGAGAATTTGATTGATAAAAACCCCTGCGACCTTGCGGATAAGCCAAAACGCACAAAGTATCGTGGAAATTTCTACAATGTGGAAGAAATCAATATTCTATTAGCGATTGTTAAAGGAACGGCTATTGAAACGCCTGTCTATTTAGCCAGTTACTTTGGGCTTAGGCGGTCGGAATTGATTGGTTTACGGTGGAGTGCTATTGACTTTGTAAACCAGACATTGACGGTTAAGCATAAGGTAGTAAATATCAAAGACAAAGACGGAAAAATGACTACATATGCAACGAATGATTTGAAGAATGAATCAAGTTATCGTGAATTGCCTTTAGATGACACATTAGTGACGTATTTGCAAAATCTGAAAAGGTGTCAAGAATTAAATCGCAAGCGAAATGGTGATTGTCATATCAACGATTATAATGACTATGTTTGCGTAAATGAATTAGGCGATAGAATTAAGCCCGATTCTCTTACACAGCTATTTGGAAAAATCGTCAAGCGTAATAACTTAAAACATATCCGTTTTCACGATTTGAGACATTCCTGTGCCTCTCTTTTACTGGCTCTTGGCTATTCGATGAAAGACGTGCAAGAATGGTTAGGGCATAGCAATTATCAAACAACCGCAAATTTCTATAGCCACATAGACCCACGAAACAAAAAGAATATGATAGCGAGTATGTCAAATGCCTTGCCAATATGTGTCTGTTAGATGTTTGTTAGATGTTGCACAATACTCAAGATTTACAAAAAAAGAAAAACCCTCGCAAACATACTGTTTACAAGGCTTTCTCTATGGTTGCGGGGAGAGGATTTGAACCTCTGACCTTTGGGTTATGAGCCCAACGAGCTACCGGACTGCTCCACCCCGCGATATTTATACATGGTGCTGATTTTCAGCAACGGTGTACATATTAACATAGCGGGAAAGCACACGTCAAGAGAAAATTTCACAAAATGGCGGCAAAATTGCTACGGAATGGCAGTAATGCCGCTACAGCACACTGCCGATTGCACATTGCGCATTGCGCAGTGCGCAGTGCGGAAACCCGCACAGCACAAAAACCCACGCAACGCAGAAAAACCGCGCTAAACGAAAGACACCGCGCAACACGGGCTATCTATTCCGCAGAGATAATATAACTGTAAACAGGCTGACCGCCGTTTATATGCACAACCTCTGAATCGGGAGCGGCGGAGCGGAGAATATTTACAACAACCTCAGCCTCGCTCTCGCTGATACCCTCACCTGAATAAACCGTCAAAAACTCAGGGGTGTCCTCGTTCAAAATATCGGCGATACAACTGACCACAGCCTCGAAATCACAACCGCTTGCCGCGAGAGTGTCGTCAACAAGGGCAAGGTGCGAGCCTTTTTTAATCTTTATCCCGTCAAACGTGGAGTTTCTCGCTGCCGTCGTTATTTGCGCTGTACGAATACGTTTTGCGGAAGTGGTCATAAGTTTAGTCATTTCATCCACATCGTCTGCTTCGTCGATAGAAAGCATGGCGGCGACACCCTGCGGAATACTGCGCGTGGGAATAACAATAACGCGCTTGTCAGAGAGGGGAACGCACTGGTCGGCCGCCATAATTATGTTTTTGTTATTAGGCAACACAAAAACAACCTTTGCGGGCGTTGCGGAGATTTTGTCCAAAATGTCTTCTGTAGAGGGGTTCATTGTCTGCCCGCCCGTAATGATACCGCCAACACCAAGGTCGCGGAAAATCGCTTCCATCCCCGCTCCCGCGCAAACCGAAACAAAGCCAAACTCTTTCAGCTCCGTCGGAGCTTTCGGCGCAGATGCAGACGAAGCGGAATCCGCCACAACTCCTGTGTGCTGTTCGCGCATATTTTCAATCTTTATCGAAAGCAAAGCTCCGTATGCGAGGGCTTCTGTAAGTACCACTCCGGGGTCATTTGTGTGTACATGCACTTTAATAATTTCGTCGTCGTCAACAACAACAATCGAATCGCCCCGAACATCAAGGAAATCGCGCAGACGGTTCGTTTTGTTCTTGTTTTTGCGCTCAATAAGAAACTCCGTGCAGTAAGCAAATGTAATATCTTCAGCGGTGTATTGCGAAAAATCAGCCTTATCCTTTTGCTCTCCCGCAGTAGCTTTCTTTTCCAACATCTCTCCGCGTATGGCTTTCAGCATACCGTCGAGCATATAAAGATAACCCTTACCGCCCGCATCAATGACACCCGCTTTTTGCAGAACAGGGTTTTGGTTGACTGTTTCAGCGAGTGCGGCATAACCCGCTTTCAAGGCTGCCTCGATAACCTCTTCAATGTCACTTTCCGTTTCAGCTTCGGTTACGGCGGCGGCGGCGGCAAGGCGCGAAACCGTAAGCACCGTACCCTCTGCGGGCTTCATAACAGCTTTGTATGCCGAATCGACACCTGCGGTCAGCGCGTCTGCGTACTGAACGGCATCTGCTTCATCGACATCCTTTAGGCTTCGGGAAAAACCTCGAAACAAAAGAGATAAAATAACGCCGGAGTTGCCGCGTGCCCCTCGCAACAAGGCACTTGCAGTCACATCCGCTGTATGCCCCAATGTGCCGGGAGTCATGCTCGCTAAGGCTGTTTCGGCGGCGGAGATTGTAAGGCTCATGTTTGTACCCGTGTCACCGTCAGGGACAGGGAAAACATTAAGCTCATTTACTTCTTGCTTGTGAATTTCTATGGCGGCCGCAGCATTGCATATCATTTTTTTATACAGCTCACCGGTAATGAATTGAGTCACTTAGGTTCCTCCTTATGTGGCTATGACGTTCTGTACAGCCCTGTTATCCCAACAGCATTTTATCGACAAAAATATCAACGCGCTTGATTTCAACGCCCGTACCCTTAGAAACCTTGTAGCGCACTTCTTCCTTGATACTTTCGCAAGCTACGGGAATGTTTACGCCGCTATCAACCGCAATGTGCAGTTCTATTGAAATGGTGTTATCGTTGTTGTAAATGACATTGACACCCTTGCCTTTATACTCAGGCTTTAATAGGTGAACAATTCCGTCCGTAATAGACCCTGTGGTCATACCTTTTACACCAAAGCAATTTGTGGCGGCTTCTCCTGTAAGGCTTGTAAAAACATCGTTGGCAATCGCAATCTGCCCTGTTTCATTTTTAAGTTTTACCATACTTATCCTCCTATCTTTTCGGTGTCCGACTATCGGTTGTCTGTGTCCGACTATCGGATGCCTGCATTTATGGCGATTAGTAGTGCTATACTACTACAGATTATAAGAAATTTCAACTTGCAAGAAAAGTTTTTGTTATGCGCTTTTGAAGTTTGTCATGCGCTTTTTGTTTTTGTTATTTGTTTTTGCTTTGGAAGTTTACACTCCCTTACCCTGCGGGCTGTTGTGCAAGGTACTTGTCAACAAACTCAAAGGCTTCACGCACCTTTCTAACGCCTTTTCCCCCGCCCATTGCAAATTCGGGCTTTCCGCCGCCGCTACCGCCGCAGATTTTTGAAACCTCACGGATTAACACGCCCGCTTTTAACCCTCTGTCAATTGCCTTATGCCCGCAACCCGCGATGAGCGTTACCTTATCATCCTTAGCCGTCGCCAAAACGACGACGACGTTCGTGTTCAGCCCTCGAATCGTGTCCTCTATAAGTTTTAACTTTTCGACATCCGCTTCCGTATCTTCAAACAAATGTGTCACGACCAAAAATCCGTTTACTTCGTGTGCATCCGCAAATATCCGTGCGGCTTCTGTGCGTGATTCACGGGAAATAGCGGCATCCAACTTCGAGCGAAGCTCCTTCATGTTGTGCATGACCTGTTGGATTCTTTCAACTATCTCGTCGGAATCCCCTGCCCTGAAAATATCTGACAGCGAGCTGATTTGATTACGAGCTAAAGACATTGCCGCAAGCGTTGCCTTGCCCGTTGAGGCATCAATGCGCCGCACCCCCGAAGCTACGGAGTATTCCGCAGTAATCACAAACGCGCCGACCTTAGCGGAGTTATTTAAGTGCGTTCCCCCGCACAGCTCGGTTGAATAACCGTCACCCATAGAAACAACACGGACGAAATCACCGTATTTCTCGCCAAACAACGCCTCAGCCCCAAGAGCTTTAGCGTCAGCCAGCGGCATTTCTTTAATGGCAACAGGCAGGTCGTCAAGGATTGCGTCATTTACAAGTCTTTCAACCTCCGCAAGCTCCTCTTTTGTCATGGCTTCTATGTGCGTAAAATCGAATCGAATCGAGTCAGCATCCACCAATGAGCCTGCTTGTTTTGTATGCTCGCCGAGAACAGTTTGCAAAGCCTTGTGCAGTAAATGTGTCGCGCTGTGAGCGCGCATAATGGCTTTGCGCCGCGAAATATCAATGCTCGCGGTTACGGTATCACCGACAGAAAGACTGCCGCACTTCATTTTTCCGTGATGAAGATATTTCGCCGCCTTATTTACCTGCACGTCAGACACTTCAAAGAGCACCTCACCCTCAGCACCAAGCGAAAGAGTTCCGAAATCAGCGGATTGACCGCCCATTTCAGCGTAAAAAGGCGTTTTATCCAAAACAATGTAGCCGTCCTCGCCCTCGTGAAGAGCGGAGCTTATCTCACCCTCTGCGACAATCGCAAGAACTGTCGCTTTAATTTTATTCTCGTCATAACCGACATACTTAGTCGGGGTGTTATCCAATCCGAGGTCGATTCGCTCCCAAGCCAAATCGCCGAGAGCCTCACGCGCTTTTCTGGCACGCTCTCTCTGCTCGCTCATCTTCTTGTCAAAGTCCTCAGCATCAACAGTAAAGCCGCGCTCCGCCAGAATATCAACGGTCAAATCAAGCGGAAACCCGAATGTGTCATACAGCTTAAAAGCATCCGCTCCCGAAAGAACCGTTTTACCGCTTTTGCCGAGATTGTCTGCAAATCCGTTTAGCATTGCGATTCCCGCGTCGATAGTTTTTTCAAAGTTTTCTTCCTCTGTGCGGATAACACGTTTAATAAAAGCGGTTTTTTCGTCCAAATCGGGGTAAGCATCTTTATTTTCTGCAATAACCGTGTCGCAGACATCTCCGAGAAACACGTTTTTCACCCCAAGCAGTCTGCCTTGCCTTGCCGCACGGCGAAGCAGACGGCGCAGTACATATCCGCGCCCCTCGTTTGAGGGCAAGATACCGTCACAAATCATCATGGTCGCGGCGCGTATATGGTCGGTAATTATGCGTATGGAAACGTCGGAGTTCGCGCTTTTGCCATAGGGCACGGAGCAGACTTCCGACACTTTATTTACCACGCTTTTTATTGTGTCAACCTCAAAAATATTGTCAACGCCCTGACAGACACAGGCAAGCCGCTCAAGTCCAAGCCCTGTGTCGATGTTTTTTTGCGAAAGCTCCGAATAGTTCCCCGAACCGTCGTTGTCAAACTGCGTGAAAACATTATTCCAAACCTCTACGAAACGGTCGCAGGAGCAACCGGGTGAGCAGCTTGGATTTTCACAGCCGAACGCGCTTCCTCTGTCGAAATAAACCTCCGAGCAAGGGCCGCAAGGACCGGAGCCGTGGTCCCAGAAATTATCCTCCTTGCCGAGCTTAATAATGCGCTCAGGAGCAATGCCGACAACATTTTTCCAAATGTCATAAGCCTGTTCGTCCTCGTGATAAACGGACGGATATAGCAGGCTTGGGTCGATACCCACCCTGTCTGTGAGAAACTCCCAGCACCAAACGATTGCATCGTTTTTGAAGTAATCGCCAAACGAGAAATTACCGAGCATTTCAAAGTATGTTCCGTGCCTTGACGTTTTGCCGACACTGTCAATATCCCCCGTGCGTATACACTTTTGGCAAGTGCATACTCGCTTGGAGGGCGGGTCTTGTTCGCCCGTAAACCACGTTTTCATGGGAGCCATGCCTGAATTGATAAGGAGCAACGAAGCATCGTTATGCGGAACAAGCGAAAATCCGGGCAGTCTTAAATGCTCTTTCTCCTCGAAAAAAGAAAGAAACATCTCCCGTAGCTCATTAAGACCGTATTTTTTCAATAGAAGCTGCCCTCATGCTCAAGAATCGGCAAGAAGAATCGAAAAGGCTCAATAAGCCGCCCTCCGACCTGCCGCGATTTTTTACTTCACAAAGTTTTCGATAAAATCCGCTATGTCGCCGACAGTTTTGTTCTCGTAAATGGACTCGTCGGTCGCGCTGATACCATACTCTTCTTCAAGGGTCATTATCAGCTCAACCAAGTCGAGTGAATCCGCGCCCAAATCGGTCATTAAATCGGTATCTCTCGTAATTTTTTCAGGGTCTACGTCCAATTGCTCTACTAAAACAGCTTTAATCTTCTCGAATATCATTAAAATCTCTCCAATCATTTATTTTGCATTATGTCCCGTATGTCTTGCGGTGAAAACTCGCCCGACCTGAGAATATTGCCGCAAAACTAATTCCATTCCTTGTACTGGGGTGAATCCGAACGGTCACCTGCGGTTTTACCTTGACCATAGGCGATAACAACACGTCGATTTGCATCATTTCCGACAGAAAACGTCGAAACATGGGCGTGGTCTTGAAGCGCGGCATGAATGATATGACGTTCGTATGCGTTCATGGGGTCAAGCGTTAGGTTGCGGCGGTATTTCATCACCTTGCTTGCCGTCCGCAAAGCCAAGCTCTCAAGAGATTCGCTTCGCCGCGCTCTGTAATTTTCGGCATCAAGATAAATTTTGACACGACCGGAAACAGAGCGGTTTATCGAGTAATTGGTCAGAAGCTGTAACGCATCAAGCGTTTCTCCCCTGCGCCCGATAAGCACACCGGGGTCGGATGCTGAGAGAGCTACATTCACGGAATCGTCATTTTCGGTGATTTCTACACCGACCTCAAGCCCCATGTGGTCGAACAAACCATTGAGGTAGCTGTCGATTTTCACGGTAAGACCGCCGTCCACGACAGAGGGGTGACGGTAAGCCGTTTTCCGTTTTTGGGGGGCGGCAACCTCTCTCTTTTTAGGCTCGTCTTTGAGAGTCGGCTTTGAAACGGAAACGTCCGCATCCTCATCATCTGACTCATACTCAACCTTTACAGTCGCCGGGGTTTTTCGCCCGAACAGCCCCGATTTTGCTGTTTCGATAACTTCAACCGAAACATCGTCACGCGATAAACCAAGCTTCTCCAACGCCAGTTCGATTGCTTCGTCCTCTGTGCGCCCTTGCATTTCTATTGATTTTAACATTATCGCACCTCCGAACTCTTTGATAAAGAGTTAATTATGTTTATGCTGTCTATTTCAGCCGTTATTACTTATTGTCATATCCGGCATAGTCGCTGTCGTCGTTGCTGTTGCTCTCGTTGTTATTGTCGCTTACCTCGCTGTTGTCGTCTGCGTTACGGTCGTCCGCGCTACTGTCGCTGTTGTCGTCCTCGCCGCCGCCGACCTCGCCGCCGTCCTCGTCAAGCGCAACGCCCCCGTATCTGTCGGGGTCGTAAGCACGCCCGCGAGCGAACCGCCTGTTACCGACACGACTTGGGTCACTTTCTTCCTCTTTCTCGTTGACAGGGGCGTGTTTCCGCTCCCACTCTGCGGCTTTCTCTCGCTGTCCTTGCTTTTTCTCTGACTGCTTCTTACGCTTTGAGGTGTTGCGGTTTTCCGCCGCCAGCCCCTCAGCCTTCATGCGCTCCGTTTCAAGACGTTTTGCTTCAAGCTCCGCCTCTTTTTCCATTCGCTTAATTGTCTTTTCCGCATCCTCAGCATCCAAGATTTTTGTATACTTTTTGTTAAGCCACGTATCTTGGGCGATTTGCAGAACTGTACCGATTGTCCAGTATACGCTCAAAGCGGCGGGAAGTATAAAACCAAACCAAACGGACATGAGCGGCATGAACTTCATTAGGTTGCCGCCCGGAGCTTTCTCCGAATCTCCCGCCGGTTTTGGGGTGGATTTTTGCATTATGTGAGAAGAAACAAACTGCATCCCTCCCGAAATAATCGGAAGAAGAAACAGAATAAAGCCTGATACCCAAGCTCCGTTAGTCCAGTCTGTTTCAGGACTCCAGAAGAACTTCCAGTTTGGTATTTCCGCTAAATTGATGTTGCCGAGAAAGAAAGAAATTCGCCAAAGCCCGTCTACCCCAAGGTCTTTGAAAGCATCCCAATTTATGCTGATGTCTTGCGCGATAAAAAGCTCCGCGTAGAAATTGGTTGGGTCAGGAAGCTCGATATTTAACTCGGTCAGCTTTTGGAAAATAAGCCCTGATTCATTATATGTTTGCGAAACCTCCGACCAAAGCTGGTCACCAATACGCATCATAAGGGTAAACGGCTGACGAATGGCGTAGAAAAGCGCAATCATTATAGGCATTTGGATAAAGCTCCACAGACAGCCGGATGCAGGATTTACTCCTTCATCCTTGTAGAGCTTTGCCATTTCTTCATTGAGCTTTTGCTTGTTCGCGCCATGCCTCTTTTGCAGTTCCGCAAGTTTCGGTTGAAGTCTTGTCTGCTTCAGCATACCGCGCTTGCTTTTCATCTGAACGGGAAGCAGAAGAACACGAACAATTATCGCTATACACAGCAAAGCTAAGGCATAAGCAAACTTACTCTCGTGGTCAGGTGAGCCTTGAAAAATCTTATATAGAGCCATTAAGAGCAACGCAAAGGGCGCGGCGATGGGGTTAAGCCATGTACAACTCATAGTTTTCCTCTCGTTTGGGGTGCGTTTTCAGGGGGTGCGTTATCGGGGTGTTTTGCTATGGAACAGGGTCATATCCGCCTTTACGGAACGGGTGACACCTGAAGATACGTCGGATAGCAAGGAAACTGCCTTTTAATGCACCGTATTTCTCAAGAGCCTCAATTGCGTAATTAGAGCAGGTCGGGGTGTATCTGCACCTTGACATGTGCGGGGACGACAAATGCTTTTGATAAAAAAGTACAAAGGAAATAAGTACGCGTTTCATTGTAAAAGTCCCAACTTGTTTAACAAGAACATTACAGAGGACTGTAACTCGTCCCATTTTGCAAAACGGCTTCTCGCTCTGGCGACAATCACGATGTCATGTCCTTTACGCACGGAAAGCTCATTTAAGCGATAAGCCTCCTTTAGCCGACGACGTATGCGATTTCGCACTACCGCGCCGCCCAACTTTGTGCTGACGGTGATGCCAAGACGGTTTTCGGGTTTGCCGTTTCTGCGGCAGTAAACGACGACGCACCTTGAAGCAGCACTCTTGCCCTTGCTATACAGCCTGCGAAATTCGTGATTCTTCTTTAGTGATGTCGTATTTACCATTCTAATACGTCAGCTTATAACGTCCTCTTGCGCGGCGGCGCGCAAGAACCTTACGTCCGTTTCGGGTGGACATTCTTTTGCGGAAACCATGTTCCTTTGAGCGTTGCCTTTTTTTTGGCTGGTACGGTCTAACCATATCTAAACATTCCTTTCGTAGTTACAAACAAATTGCGAGGGGCGAGCGTGTTGCAAATTGCGGGGGATTGCGGTGCGGTGTGGTCGTCTACACCAACACGCAGTGGGTTGATAACACAACACAAACACAACGCAAAGGAGATTATACAACAACCCCTTCGATACTGTCAACAAATTTTGACGAAAAGGCAGTAAAATGTGTAGTAACAGGCAGTAAAACGTGCGAAGCGTGTAAGAATTTTGTATAATTATGCGAAAGAGCTTGCTTTTACATGAACAGCACAATATAATTGCATAGGACGTTTTATATATGCGGGACGTTTACAAAGGGCAAAAACTCAAATTGTTGAAGTTAAAATAGTTAAAAAACAGGAGGCAGAGCTTGTGGGAAAAAATAACGAGGGGCAGGCGCAGAAGATTTCGGCAGACACTAAAGGCGTGAACGCGGAAAAAAATAAAAAGAAATTTACGGTAGAAGAAAAAAGCTGGATAATGTACGACTGGGCGAACTCGGTTTACGCTACGATAATGATGGCGGCGGTGTTCCCCATTTTCTTCACAGGGGTCACAAACAGTCAGCTCGGATTTGTCGAGGGGGCTGTGGGAGCGGGAGGAATGACAAACCCCGGCGACTACTGGTGGGCTATGGGTACGTCTGTTGCAATGTTAATTGTGGCAATAACAGCTCCGATTATCGGCGCGATAGCCGATTTCCCCGGATACAGGAAAAAAGTGTTTACGGTTTTCTTCGCGCTTGGTGTTGGTGTCACGTTAGCAAGCGCATTTGTGGGTCACTGGATGCTTCTTTTGCTCGGTTATGCGATTTCACATATAGGCTTTCAAGGTAGCTGTCTTATTTATGACAGCTTTCTCGCAGAGGTAACAACGAAAGACCGAATGGATAAAATATCGGGGTACGGATATGCGTTCGGATATGTCGGCGGCAGTACGATACCGTTTCTTGTCAGTATTGGACTTATACTGTTTGCGGACAGAATCGGCATTACCGACGATATGGCAGTCAGAATCTCTGTTGCTCTCGCCGCTGTGTGGTGGGGATTGTTTACGATACCGTTTATGAAAAATGTTCATCAACGTCACAGTATTGAGAAGTCTGAAAATCAAGTGATAGTCCGCGCCGCATTTTCCGCCGCATGGGCGACAATAAAGAAAATCACAAAGAACAAGAAAATGCTGTTCTTTGTAATTGCGTATTTCTTTTATATAGACGGTGTCGGAACTGTTATAAGTATGTCTACTGCCTACGGAACGACGCTTGGGCTCGGAACAACGGGAATGATACTTGCTTTGCTTGCAACTCAGCTTATAGCGTTTCCATGCTCAATATGGTTTGCGGCGTTGGCTAAGAGGTTTAGCTCCTTGAAAGTGCTTCAATTTGCGGTCAGTGAATATGTTGTGATATGTGTAATTGGGTTCTTTATGGGATTTGGTCTTGAAAAGAACTTGTTTGGAATCGAAACTGCAACGGTTTTATTCTGGGTTCTTGCCTGCATGGTCGGAACTGTTCAGGGCGGTATTCAAGCACTTTCGCGCTCGTACTTTTGTAAAATGGTCCCGCCTGAGAACACAGGGGAGTATTTCGGGTTCTTCGATATATTCGGCAAATTTGCGGCGGTGTTAGGGCCTCTGCTCTACGCGCTTGTCAGAAACCTCACAGACAGCCCCGCATACGCGATTTTGTCAATAGTAGCACTATTCATACTCGGACTTATCATGCTCGCTATAAGCGACAGACGGCGTGACAACGCGTAAACGGATAGCACCCTCAAAACATGTCCTTAAAATCAATCAATACCACCTTATCACTCGCCCTCTTTTTCGACGCATCTGTAAATCCATTTTTTGAGAAAAAGTAGTAATATTTTTCTTCAAAACTAAACATCTCTGCTTTGTCAATCAGCTCATCAATAACACTTGCGGGCATTTCTTCATTGCGCCACTTGCACTCACAAAAAATAGCTCTCTTTTTATCGCTGTTAACTGCAATCAAATCAATTTCCTGTTCGCGCTTTTTTATAGGATTATTGCCCCACCAACGACCAACATTGGAAATGCTAAACGGCAGTTTTGATTTCCACATGTACTCCTTACAGATTTTCTCAAACACTTCACCCATAAAATCAGAAAGCTGCGGCTTAATATCTGCAAAAACATCCGCACCTTGCTCTAATTGAATTTTTGAAATATTACCGTACACAAATCTATACCAAAAACGGAACATGCCATCATCTAAGCGGTAGATACTCTTTTTAGATGTTTCTTTTTCCATAATAGGTATCTCGCGCTTCACAATGCCAAGCTCGATTAAGTTGTTCAAATATTTCACACACGTTGCGCTCTCTAATCCTGTTTTAGTTGATATTTTATTAAGTCTTGTATTTCCGTTTGCGGCGGCTGTAATAATTGAATTATATAGCGCGGGTTCTCTCAATTCTTGTTTTAATAGATTTATGGGCTCCTCAAAAAGCAATTCATCACTGCTGAAAAAGTTTTTTGTTATATTATCGTCCAGATTTTTATTGTTGCTGAATAGGTTCAGGTATTTTGCCATGCCGCCTGTAATTCCATAGATAATCGCCTTGTCTATTGCACTCTGCTGTGGGTAAAACTCGGCAGAGGTTTCATAATCGAAGGGCAGAGTTTTTATTTGTCCAGTTCGTCTGCCATATAACGGGCTCTTGTGTCCCATAACCTGCTTCTCCATAAACGACATTGACGAGCCGCATAAAATGATAAAGATATTTGTGTCTTTCAGCCTGTGATCGATTTCAACTTGTAAGAGCGAAGATATGCCCGGATAGCTCTTTGCAAGATAGGGGTATTCATCTATAACCACTACTATTTTTTCTTTTTTTGCATACTCGTATATCTCAGCCAAAGCAGTCTTGAAGTCAGAGTAAGTCAATTTGCTCTTTGAGTCATATAAAGCTTCATGTATTGCATTGGAAAACCCCGCAAGATTAACAGCTTTGGTATCTTCAACACCGGTAAAAAATATAGCCTTTTTGCCTTTTATAAACTCCTTAATAAGCTCAGTCTTTCCCACGCGGCGGCGACCATATATGCAAAAAAACTCGAAGCTCTTATTAGCATAATGCTCGTTGAGTGTTTTTAATTCTCGTTCTCTGCCGATAAACATAGTGTATCAACTCCTCTAAATCCATTTTATCACAACAAAAAATCATCGTCAAGAGTTTACTGCATTATGATTCAGTTCTTTTTGTTTCAGTAAATATGAATTTGTTGAATATAACTGCGAGGGGTTACAAAGATACACTGATTGCTTCGGTGATGTTCTTTACATGTATCAGCTTCAAGCCTTCGGGGATTTGCAGTTTGCTTTTTGACCTTTGGGGCATTACGCAAGCCTTAAACCCCATGTGTGCGATTTCCGCAAGGCGTTGGTTCACCTGCGAAACCTGCCGCAGCTCGCCTGTCAGCCCAACCTCGCCAAAAGCCGCTATATCAGAGCGCAACGGTTTATCCCTATATGCTGATGCTAAGGAAAGGACAGTCGCCAAATCAGCGCCGGGGTCGTCAATGTTTAAGCCGCCGATAACATTGATGTACGCATCACAGCCGCCGATACGCAAACCTCCGCGCTGTTGTAATACGGCAAGCAGCATCATTGCGCGGTTGTACTCAACGCCGTTTGCGTTTCTGCGCGGCATGTTGGCACTGCTCGGCGTGACGAGTGCTTGAATCTCGGCAAGAATCGGGCGCGTTCCCTCAATTACGCAGGTTACACATGTTCCCGGAGTATCGGGAGGTCTGCCCGAAAGTAACATTTCGGATGGATTTGCAACCTCAGATAAACCGCTTTCGAGCATTTCAAACACGCCTATCTCGTTCGTCGAACCGTAGCGATTCTTTGCGGCACGTAGAATCCGATAATTCATAGACTGCTCGCCCTCGAAGTACAAAACGCAGTCAACCATATGTTCAAGAACCTTTGGACCTGCAATAGCCCCCTCTTTGTTCACATGTCCTACCAAAAAAACCGTGACCCCTGTATCCTTTGAAAGTCTAAGCAACGACATTGCACAATCCTTCACCTGTCCGACACTGCCGGGCGCAGAGGTCATTTCAGGGTTATACAATGTCTGAATGGAGTCAACAATAATGACATCGGGGAGCAGCTCCTCTGCGGCGGAAAGAATCTCGGTAATTTCAGTTTCGGCAAGCACAAAGATTCCGCCGCTTTTTATTCCGAGCCTTTCTGCTCGCATTTTTATCTGCCGCTCGGATTCCTCGCCTGAGATATAAAGCGTTTTCATTTTGCCGCCAATCAAACCGCAAATTTGCAGTAATAATGTGGATTTGCCAATTCCGGGTGACCCTCCGACCAACACCAAAGAGCCGATAACCGCGCCCCCGCCGAGCACACGGTTAAGCTCCGTTAATCCTGTTGAGAAGCGCATTTCTGCGATTGTTTGTAGGGAGTTGAGCTCTTGCGGCACTCTTTTTACCGTATGCTTTGAATCGGCAAAACGCGAGCTACCCGCCGCCTTGGGTTTTGTGTATGAGGGTTGCTCAACAATAGTGTTCCATGCTCCGCACCCTGAGCATTGCCCGTTCCATTTCGGAAACTCATTTCCACAGTCTGTACAAAAGAATATCGCTTTATTTTTCATAATTACAAATTATCAACACTCAAGTCATACCAAAAGTCGTCTGCAATCTTAGTGTATGACAAATCACCTGTCTTGTTTGTTTTTGCCGTGAACAAATACTTTTTCAGATTCCTGTCTGTTCCTGCGCGATATTGCATACCCGCTATGGAAAGGCAGGTCACTTGCTCCTGAACCGGAGTCAAGCGGCTGTGCGTGTACACATATTCATACGCTTCTGCGGCTTTGTCCGCCGCGGCTCTTTCCATTTCCTTGTCCTCTATGTCCTCATACAGCCAACTCAAGTTGCCCCAGAGCTTGGCGCGCAGTTGGTTGCTCATTGCAGGGAATCCGTCGGCGCACAAAATCGCCAGATAATACATTGTAAAGACGAGGTTTATATCACGCGCAGACCTAAAGTCTAAGTGTATCTCGGCGCGGGCGGAGGTTAATGCTTCGTCTAATACCCCGCGCTTTATCGGCTTGGGCTCGGTGAAGTAGTTGTGAAACATACTGAAAAAGCAATTATGACAAGTGATAACATCGTACCATTCTATATTAAAGCCTGTATAAAACTTGCGCAAGTCAAAACGCATTGGGCGGTTCTCATACAGCTTTGAGCGAAACACTCGAAAGTCCTGAAAGGTTTTCTTGCAAAACGGACAGGTATATTCCTTTGCGTAGACGAGTTTTTCGTTCATGGGAAATTCCTTGTTCGTATATACCTTATGACCGGGCAGGAATATCCCGTTTGCTTTAACCTCTGTTTTGGCTGTCGCAGGTTTTGGCGCAGGAGTCGTTGCCTTTGTAGGTGTAGGGGTAGTGGCAGGCGCGACCTTAGCGGGCGCAGGAGCTTTTGTAGGCGCGGGAGTTACAGTCGCCACCTTAGCGGGCACAGGGGGCGTTGCTTTTGTAGGCGCAGGAGATGTAGCCGCCGCAACAGGCGCAGTCTTAGCCGCCACATCCGCGCTTGGAGTTGGAGGTCTTGGCGGCGCGTAAGCCGAGCGCAGGACCTCAAGCAATATTTCAGGCTGAGAAAAAGACACGTCGTTAAATGATTCCTCCGTAAGCAAGAAAACGGAAGTGTCCGAGCTTGCGCGGTAGACGTTCTTGCTCACATTATAAAAAAATTCTTGCCCGCCAAACACATCACCGACAATAAGCGAGGAGCTCTTTTTCAATTCTCTCGCGGCGATTTTTGTAAAAACATCAACGCTGCCTGAAAGCAGTATGTACATAGCCTTTTGCTTGCCTGCACCTGCCGTAGGACAGGGTATCACTTCTCCCGCCGCAAAGCTCTTGTGAGGACCACACTCAAGTAACCATTCAATGTTCATAACAGTTAAAACCTGCCTTTCCCAAATCAGCTCTCAATCCTTACTAATTCCCTCTGCTAACCAACTCTCGCTACGATAACTGCCCAAACCACCAACCACCCTCCGTAACAACTCCCGCTCGAAACTACTTCCTCTATGATGATTACCCCGAACCAACCTCCGCACGAACTTCCGCTCGAAACTAATTTCTCACGATGATTACCTGAACCACCCTCGCGTAAGGTATCGACACACTCACAATGCCCTCTCCCTCGCTGGGATTCCAACCGAGAGCAAGGTCTGCTCTGCCGTGCCAGACAGCAGTAGCAAGCTCCCAAGGGTCATACTCCAACGCTATTATCTCGACACCCAGAACATCTCCGAGCGCAATTGCCACCTCGACATCCATGCCGACAAACCTTCCCTCCGCATCCTTGTAAGATAAAGGCGGAGAATCCGACGGGAGAGCTACCGTAAGAGAACTGTCCGACAAATCAGCCGCCCCCGTCGGTGTGTAGGTATAGTTTCTGCCTGCAAAATATTTATTATACAAACCCCTGAGAGTGCCGTTTCTGTCCAATGTTTCAAGAGCCGAGTCAACCGCGTTCAGCAAACGGTTGTTTTCCTTAGGAACGGCAAAGCATAAATCATATTCCACTAACGCATCAAACAAAATTCTGACACCTGATGTCTTTGAAACAAGCTCCTGTGCCGTTGTGCTTTCCATGATTACACAGTCGAGAACGCCTGAGCGCAAATCTGACATCATTTCATCTGCTGAATAGTATGCCCTTGCCGAGCCATGTTCAGCCGCCAAACGGACAGAGGGAGTGCCCGCAAGTCCGCCGATAATCTTCCCCTCGATATCTCGCGGTGAATTAACCACGTTCGGCGGCCCGCACCCTGTAAGAAGCAATAAGCTGAAAAGAAGCAACGCAAGGGTACTTCTAACTATTCTGTAACCAATCCCCGTCATTCTCGTTTTATCTTGTCGTCAAAGAAGTCGCCCAAATCAGGGATTTCGGGAAATTCTTTTGAGGTTGAAGAGCTGACACCGTCAGAACCTGAAGTGCCCGAACCATCTTCCATATTTCCTAAATCTGTCGGATATGAGGGCTTTACCTTTTTCGGGGGAAGCACCCCGCCGTTTTTACAGAAGTAAAGAAATTCCTCTCCGTCTATCGTTTCACGCTCAAACAACGCGACAACAAGAGCTTCAACCAAATCACGATTTTCTGTAAGAATTTCCTCACAAATCTCGCTTGCGGCATCAAATATAGCCTTCACTTCATCGTCTATCGCGGCGGCAGTCTTTTCTGAATAACTCTTAGTTTGAGAAAAATCGCGCCCGATAAATACGCTGTGAGCACTGTCGTCAAACGAAATCGGCCCTATCGCGTCGCTCATGCCGTATCTCATAACCATAGACCGTGCAAGCGCACTTGCATGTTGAATATCCGCTCCCGCTCCCGTAGAGATGTCGTCCAAGAATATTTTTTCCGCTATACGCCCGCCAAGCCCTGCGACTATTCTCTCAAACATTTCACTTCGCGATGTATGGTCATTATCCTCCTGCGGACGGAAAACAGTCATACCGCCTGCCTGTCCGCGTGGTATTATTGTAACCAAATGCACAGGGTCAACATGCTCTAAGTTATATGCCGCAATAGCGTGACCTGCCTCGTGATATGCGGTGAGCTTGCGGCTCTTTTCCGTTACAACACGGCTTTTCTTTTCAGGTCCTGCCAGAACCTTGAGTGTTGCTTCCTCAATGTCCTCCATTGTGATAAAACGCTTATTTTTCCTCGCCGCCGAAAGTGCCGACTCATTGAGCATATTCTCCAAGTCCGCTCCCGTGAAGCCAATAGTGCCTTTTGCGATTTCAGCAAGATTTATATCCTCTCCGAGTATCTTACCGCGTGCGTGTACTTTCAGAATATCCTCACGTCCTTTAATGTCAGGCAGACCGATAAAAACCTGACGGTCAAAACGCCCCGGTCTAAGCAGTGCATTGTCCAAAATATCAGCGCGGTTCGTTGCGGCAAGGATAATGACACCCTCGTTTGTGGTAAATCCGTCCATCTCAACAAGCAGTTGATTAAGGGTTTGCTCGCGCTCGTCATGTCCTCCGCCTAAGCCTGCTCCGCGTTGACGGCCAACAGCATCAATTTCATCTATAAAAATTATGGAAGGAGCGACTTTCTTTGCTTGGTCAAACAAATCACGCACACGCGACGCGCCGACACCGACATAAAGCTCAACAAAGTCTGAGCCTGAAATTGAAAGAAACTGAACCCCCGCCTCTCCCGCGACGGCTTTTGCGATAAGCGTTTTACCCGTTCCGGGAGGTCCGACAAGCAGTACGCCCTTGGGGATACGCGCTCCGATAGTTATATACTTTTGCGGTCCTTTGAGAAAGTCAACAATTTCGCCGAGCTCCGCCTTTTCTTCATCAGCACCCGCAACATCAGCAAATGTTATTTTCTTTTTGTCATCACTGATAAGGCGCGTTCTCGCTCTGCCGAATTTCATTGCGCCCTTATCTCCGCCGATACCTGAACGGTTCATCATCATGCTCCACACAAAGAAGAAAACACCGATAAGAATGATGTACGGTATCAGAGATACCCACCACGGAAAGCGCATACCCGGTTTGTAGTCATAATCAAAGTTTTCATCACGTCTGAGGGTATCGGAAAGTGTGCCGCTCAAATCCTCGTAGAAAATAGCAACATCAAGCAAATCATGTACTATGTAGGGGCTTCCTGAGTCCTTGTAGTTGCTTTTAAGCTCCGCCGTAACCCTGTTATTGCTCGCAATCTCAAACACCGCCACCCTGTCGTTCATAAACAGTCTGCGAAGCTCCGCATAGCTGACCGTGGTTGTGGTGGGGTCATTCCCCGGGTACATTAAGTAAAACGCTGAAAGAATCACCAGCAATATTACTATGTAAAGACCTAACTGACGTGGATTTTTATTACTTTTTGCGTTCAATTACATATCTCCTGCTCTTTATTTTAACGAGTTACCTCGCTTTTATTTTATACGCACCGCATATTATGCTACACATAATACTACACATACATTTCAGGCTTCAAGACACCAACATACGGCAAACAGCGGTATTTCTCGGCGAAATCCAACCCGTAGCCTACAACAAACTCATTCGGGCATGTAAATCCCGTATAGTCCGCCGAAAGCGGCATTTCACGTCTTTCGGGTTTGTCAAGCAAAGCGCATATTTTGAGCGAAGCGGGCTTTTGCTTTGCTATCAAAGCGTGAAGTGCGGTAAGGGTAACACCTGTGTCCAAAATGTCCTCGACAATCAGGATATGCTTATCCTTAGCATCAAACGCTATATTTTTTTCGATATTGATTTTGCCCGACGTGACAGATGAAAACCCATAAGACGAGGCTGTCAAAAACGCAATTTCACAGTCAAGGTCTATTTGCCTTGTCAAATCAGCAAGGAAAACAAAACAGCCTTTAAGCACACCCACAACCAACAGCCTTTTTCCCGCATAGTCCTTTGTTATTTGCGAGCCAAGCTCTGCAACACGCGTTGCTATCTGTTCTTCGGTGAATAAAATCTTCAGTATGTCGTCTTTCACAAATTAAGCCTCCTCAAAACTGATTAAAATCGTATCATCGCCCTGTGTCGGAACCGCTCTGTCCGAAACTCCGATACCGTATATTCCGAGTACGCCCTCGTCGTCACAAATGACAGGTATCAGCGACCTTTTCCGCGCAGGTATGCGTTTTTCGACAAATAGTTTTTTCAGCGTTTTTGTTCCTTCGCGCCCTTTTAACTTAATCGCATCTCCCTCGCTTCGAGGTCTGACGACTATTTTACCACAGATGTCAATACTTTTGAATAGAAACCTTGTAAAAGGTTTGTGAACAACATTTTTTGCGAAGCTCTCATCATATGTGACGGGTTTACAATAAACATTCAGCCCAAGTCCGAGAATAGTAAATCTGCCGCCCTGAGTAAGATAAATCGGCGCGAATTGCGCATTATCAACCTTTGGCTGTGTGTCAAAAACAACACGGTCGTATTCTCTGTAAACAACTGCTCCGGGTAAGGATATACTCGCAGAAGGGTTTTCGTTTACGCACAAAGCCAAAACATCTCTTACATGAGTACGCGACAAAGTGCCTATCGAGTACAGCTTCCTGATAACCCTTGATGATACCGAAAAAGGCAAAACCGCAAGGTCGGTGGCGTTGGCGGTTGAACCAACACAGCAATCCTGTATGAACAAATCGGCAATATCGGCGATAAACTCCTCATCGGCGCGAAAAAGCTCTGAGGCGGAGAACGCCGCCTCGTTGAAGCGCGGATTCATATCCTCTAACAGAGGGATGATGTTGTGCCGCACCTTGTTTCGTGTAAAATCATCTGAAGCATTTGAAGAATCCTCCACATACGGCAGATTGCGTTCTTCTATGAACTGCATAATCTCATCACGGGAGGTAGAAAGAAGCGGACGGATAATATTATCCCTGACAGGAGGGATGCCCCCCATGCCGCCCGTGCCTGTGCCTCGTGCTAAGTTCATTATCATTGTTTCAGCATTGTCATTTAAGGTGTGAGCTGTGGCAATTCTGTGAGCACCGAGCTTATCCGCTGTTTTGTAAAAAAAACCATACCGCGCATCACGCGCCGCTTCCTCTATTCCGACACCTCGTTTTTTCGCATAAAGAGCCACGTCGCCCCCTGATGAATATAGAGGTATTCCGTGCATTTCGCACACATTCATCACAAAGGTTTCGTCGCGGTCGGATTCTTCCCCTCGAAGCATATGGTTATAATGCACTGCGGCTATGTCAAATCCGCGCTGATATGAAATATGCCGCATAACTTCAAACAGACACATTGAATCAGCACCGCCCGACACGCAAACAAGCACAATTCCTCCTTGCGGAAGCATATCATGTTCATCGGCAAATTCCAAAATTCTTGCTATCAATGCTTATTCCTATTCCTCGTAGCGATAATCAAGCGCGGAAAAACTTGTATATTGGGGGTCCCACCTAAGTGTCACCGTGCCTGTTTCGCCGCGGCGGTTTTTAAGCACAAGCAACTCCGCTTCGTTCGGATTTTCTGAGGCTTCATTATAGTAATCATCTCTGTAAAGTCCCATAACTATGTCGGCATCCTGCTCTATTGACCCTGATTCGCGAAGGTCACTGAGCTTCGGGCGTTTATCCTCGCCTGTACGTTTTTCGCTCTCCCTGTTGAGCTGTGACAAGCAAATTACAGGGACGTTCAGCTCTTTTGCCATAACCTTCATCAAGCGGCTTATTTCGGTTACTATCTGAACACGGTTTGCCCCGCCGTAGCTTCGCTCATTAGTTGCCGAAGAAATGAGCTGCATATAGTCAATGACAACCAATCCCAAATCGGTTATACGTCGGCACTGGGCGTTCATTTCGCTGACTGTAAGCGAAGCATCGTCGTTAATTAGAAGTTTTGCCTTGCCGATAAATGAACAAGCCTCCGCAAGCTGCCGCCACTCCTCGTCACCCTTTATGCTACCTGTTTGAAGCCTTTTGCTGTCGATGTACGACTGAGCGGACAGCAGGCGTAGCGCGAGCTGTTCGCACGACATTTCGAGTGAAAATACCGCAACGGATTTTCCCGATTTTCTCGCGACGTGCAAGGCTATGTTGAGGGCGATACTCGTTTTTCCCATACCCGGTCTGGATGCAATAAGTATTAAGTCCGACCTGTTAAGCCCCATGATAATTTTGTCAAGCTGTGCAAATCCCGTCGTAAATCCGGGTATGCCAACACCGCTTTTTGCGGTTTCGGAGATATGCTTGTAAACCTCAGGCATGATTTTTGCGATAGATTCAAGCTCAATGTTGGATGTCCCCGTTCGCAGTCCGTAAATTCTCTGCTCGGCGACATTAAGTATATTCATCGCTCCGCCTTCGCCTGATATAGCCAAATCCGATATGGTGCTACATGCTTCCATAAGGTTTCGCAAGAGAGCCTTTTCTCTGACTATCGAAGCGTGCTCCATAACGCTTGTACTGGTGACGGAAATCAGCATAATGTCACGCAAATATTCACTTAATGCGTCGGTATAAAGCCCGCTCTCACGCATTTGCTCTAAAACCGTTATGGGGTCAATTTTCTTGCCGTAGCTGAACATTGAGAAAATTGCTTCAAAGATGTTTCTGTTGGTTTCCGAGTAAAAATGCTCGCCCCGAACCGCCCCGATAACACTTCCTACACAACTGCTGTCAATGAGCATTGAGCCTATAACCGATTGCTCCGCCATAGAGCTGTGCGGCATTTGTCTTGCAAGTAAATCATCCATAGAAAAACTAACCTCTTACTTCTCGCGTTCTTGCGGGTTGCGGGTCGCTTCCCGTTTTTGCGGGTTACGGGTTCGCGCTCCACGTACTGCGGGTTACGGGTTCGCGCTCCGCTGTACTGCGACCTACTTCTCCACTACCAAAACGTGGATAGTGCCTGTGATTTCAAAGCCCAGCTTGCACTTAATTTCATAAGACCCAAAGGATTTTATTGTGTCGTCGCTGATAATTTTGTTTTTTTCAATTTCAATCCCATGCTGATTAGACAGCGTTTCTACAATTTCCTTTGATGTGACAGAACCGTACAGCTTGCCGCTGTCATCCCCTGAGTGGGCTTTTATCGTCACTATTACGTTTTCGAGTTTTTCCGCTGTTTCCGCCGCGGCGGCTTTGTCTGCATCATACCGCATTTGACGTTCTTTTTCATTTTTCTTCATAATCGCCATATTCTCCGGTGTTGCGAGTACCGCGAGCTTCTTAGGGAGCAGAAAATTTCGCGCATACCCATCGGATACATTTACCGCATCACCTTTTTTGCCTTTACCCTTGACATCCTCTTGTAGAATTACTTTCATGCTTTTACAATCCTTTCCGACTCTTTATTCCCTGTTTTTACGGTCTTTTGAAAAATTCGTTTCTCTATCTTTTGCTGTTTTTCTTCATATAATCATCTATTGAATGTTTTAGCTCTGCGACCACCTCGTCTACGCTCTTGGTTTCGGTTTGGAAGCCTGCTGTTGCCGCATTACCCCCGCCGCCGAGCTTTTCTAAAATCACTTGAACGTTTATGTCGCCAATATTACGCCCCGAAACGCAAACAGCATTATCAACCCTTGCTACGACAAATGATGTAAGTATGCCCTTGATTTCCAAAAGCTCATCTGCCGCCTGTGCTATAGTGATTTTATTTTGCTTTTCTCTGCTGACAGCAAGCGCGACACTGTCCGCATATATCTCCGCTGACTGCATAATGCCGTATCTCGCCGAAACAATGCCGAAGTCCGATTGCAACAGGCGTTTTACAAACTCGGGGTCAGCACCGACTCTTTTCAGGTGTGCCGCCGCGTCAAATGTCCCTATACCTGTATTTATAGAAAAACTTTTGGTGTCAAGAACAATCCCCGCCAGCAACGCATCGGCTTCAGCGCGTAATATATCCTCACGTCTGTCAATTAAATTTTGAAGCATTTCCGTGACTAATTCCGCCGCAGACGATGCGTAGGGTTCGTGGAAATTCAAAACGGCATTATCAATATAGTCCGCCGCACGGCGGTGGTGGTCAATTATGGCAATGCGTGTACAGGACAGCAACAGGGGCTGTGATTCAACCTGGTCCGGTCTGTTCGTATCAACAACCACGAGAAGCGTTTTTTTGTCTGCATCTAAAAGTGCCTGTTGCTCCGAGATGAACACCCCGTTGTATTCGGTGTGGTGCATAAACATATTGAGATAGTCTTCGCCCGTGACCCCCGCTTTTCTGTTGACAATAACATATGCGGGCTTGCGCTTTGAACGGGCAATACAGCACACGCCGATTGCGGCACCGATTGAGTCGTAGTCAGCTACCTTGTGTCCCATAACATAGACCTTTGAGGCATCGCTCAAAAGCTCGCCGAACGCATTTGCCATAACCCTTGCCTTAACCTTAGTTCGGCGTTCACCGTGCTGAGGTCTGCCCCCAAAGAACTCAAAGCCGTATTTGTTTCTTACTACCGCTTGGTTTCCTCCTCGACTGAGAGCCATTTCTATGCCAAGGTTGGCAAAACGGTGATTTTCCTGCGGCGTTGCTCCGTCTTTGCCTATGCCGATACTCAAAGTTGCGACAACCCCTCCTGCCCCAACGCAAGAGTTTAATCGGTCGAGAACGGAGAAATTTTCTTTGACAATTTCATCTAAGAACCGTTCCTCAAACAAGAAAAAGTATCGGTCCCTGTCATACTTACAAAGATACCCGTCCTTGCCGTTTACCCATGCGGCTATTTTTTCATCTATGTCTGAAAGCAAGAGCGATTTTTCCGTCGCGCTCATGCCTTTAAGCAGTTCGTCGTAGTTGTCGAGGGTCATTAACGTATGAATAGGGCGCGACTTGGCAAAGGAGATACAAAGCTCGGCATATTGCGTAACATCAACCCAGTATGTAATTGCAACGTACTCGTGGTTCGATATTATTATGCTTCCATATACGCAATATTGCTTGTCGCCGACCTTGACAGGTTCGTCGCACTCGCTCTTTCCGCCGAGTAGCCAGTCCCATGTATAATCAGGAATGATGTCGGCTATGTCTCCTTGAAAGAAGGATGTTTCCGTTTCAACTATCGTATTAAACCGTTCGTTTGACCATATTATTTCGCCGTTTTCGGAGTTATAAACGAGGACAGGCAGCGGGGTGTCGCGTGCGGTTAAGTCTATACTGTCTGATATGGAATCTAAGTAGTTGAGCAGCTTCTCATTACGCCGCCGTGATGTAATCAGCAGAAAAATTGCCGCAAAAATAATGACTATCGCCATTACTCCCGCAAGAATTTGGTTGTAGCTCCCGAAAAAATATGTTGCGCACGCAAAGGCCGTGAGCAGTACGAAATAGAGCCGCACATTGGGGCGCAATAGTCTTGGCAGCTTTTTTCTCATAGACACACCAACCTTTCTAAGCGATTTTAACGTGTACTCAGCGCGAATACTCACGCTGAGTACACGCTGACTGAACACACGCTGATTATATCAAAACAAAATATGGAGTACAATATCAAATTTTGCCGCCATTTTTCCGAGTCCGTTTTTTGCATCCGAACCCGTTTTTTACCCCAAACTTCAAAGCCCGCCAAAAGGTCTACCTTTTGGTGGGTTTCTTAATTTCCCCATTTTCACAATGTTTTAACCAGTATAGCATTGATTTAGACCGAAAACAAGCTCAATTTCGCCGAATATTTTAGTAATTGAGAAAATTTTGGTGTCCACCAAAAGGTAGAGGTTTTGAAGGGTAGCTGTTAAAGGGCGGCGAACCGTCGTTTTTTCGCCCAAAACGGAACTTTCATCAAAAAAGGCTTTACATTGAGGGAGATGTAGCATATAATGATTTACAAATCAACCCACCAAAAGGTAGACCTTTTGAAGGCAGGTACAGGTGACGTATGACAAAAACTGCAACAAAAAAGTCATCTAAAACGGTAGATGTTTCAGTCGCGGATTATGGTTTGTCCGGTCGGTCAAGATGGACAAAAGCCAAGTCGTACCTGTCCCGCTATTGGACACTCTATCTTTTATTGCTTATACCGCTCGCTCAGGTTGCTGTTTTCAGATATGGCCCGATTATTAACATATTGGCGGCATTTAAGCAGAATATGTTCCTTTGGCCTGTTATGGAACGCCCTTGGGCGGGGGACCATGGGTTTGAGTTTTTTATCAAGGCGTTTTCAGACCCCGTTTTCAAAGAAGCCCTACGCAACACCCTCATGCTCAGTTTTCTTCAGATAATATTCAGCTTCCCCGTGCCTATTTTACTTGCTATCATGCTAAACGAGCTTAGGTTTAAGAAGTTCAAGCGTGTCACTCAAACAATTCTCTATATGCCAAACTTCCTGTCATGGGCGATTATCGGAGGTATGGCGACTATGGTTTTGGGGAGCGCGGGACTTGTGAACAGCGCACTTGGGTCTAATATTCCGTTTTTGACGGACAAGACTTACTGGGTGGGTTCTTATGTCTTTATCGGTATTTGGCAAAGCATGGGTTGGGGGACAATCATATACCTTGCCGCAATAACCGGGATTAACTCGGAGCTTTATGAAGCCGCCGCTGTTGACGGTGCAAAGCGTTTTCGCATGATTTGGCACGTCACCTTGCCCGGTATTCGTTCAGTTATAATCATTTTGCTGCTACTCAGTATCGGCGGCATTATGGGGAACAATTTTGAGCGCATAATGGCAATGCGTAACCCGTTGGTATACGGCTACTCTGACGTTATTGAGGTTTTTGTATACAACAGAGGTGTTGCGGGAATGCAACAGGCACTTGCCGCCGCTGTCGGTCTGTTCCAGTCTGTTGTGTCCGTTATATTGCTGTTTACGGCTAACGCTATCGCAAAACGCGCCGGTGAGCGCGGGATTATGTAAAATGGAGGTAGACGCTTTTGAAAAGATATAATTCGTCAAAAATTGGTGATGTAATAATCGTTATCGTTTTCCTCTTTCTTATTATGCTGTGCCTGTTCCCGATGATGAACGTCTTTTCGCGGGCAATGAGCTCACCTGAGGCGTTGATACGCAGAGAAGTGGGGCTTTTCCCCGTAGGCTTTAATCTTGATGCTTTCTCTATTGTCTGGTCTGACCCCGCTTATCCTCGTTCGCTTGGTTGGACTGCCATTTTGACCGTTATCTGCATGGCTCTTTCATTAACGCTCACAGTTCTCTGCGCCTATCCTTTTGTTTACAAAGAATTGAAAGGAAGAAAAACGCTCAATGTCTTGCTGATATTCACAATGTATTTCGGAGCGGGTATGATTCCGAATTACTTGCTGATGAGAAGTCTTGGGCTTATTGACCACCCTCTTGTACTTATACTTCCCGGTTCGCTCAGCATTTTTAACGTAATACTTATGCGCTCGTTTTTCTACGGAATACCCGACAGTATCCGTGAGTCCGCCGAGATAGACGGGGCAGGCCCTATCAGGGTGCTGACAAGTATTTACCTTCCCCTGTCAAAGCCCGCGCTTGCCACCATTTCTCTGTTCTATGCCGTAGGGCGTTGGAACGGATACGGTGATGCCTTGATATATCTTCGCACAGCAAGGGAATATGACCCAATACAACTGTTGCTCTACAGAATACAGCAGGGATTAACCGCCGTTGATGCCGCACAGCTTGACAGCTCGGCGGCAATAGGTCTGCCTGAAGCGGCAAGGACGGCAACCATAGTTATTGCGACTGTGCCTATTCTGTTAGTCTATCCGTTTTTGCAAAAATACTTCGTGTCGGGCGTAACTCTCGGCGCAATCAAGGAGTAGCCTTACCATTTCGGATAAAACGCGGGGCTTTGCTCTGCGGTTTATACATATTAGGAATACACAGAAAATAGGAGGAACAAAATGAAAAATCGCGTAAAAAAACTAATTGGCATTTCCCTTGCACTAATCATGTGCGCCGGACTTGTTGCGGCATGTGGCGGTTCTACTGACCCGACCCCTGCGCCCACTCCGGCAGCAACCCCTGCACCGCCGCCCGAAACACCGCCTGTGGTTGCGTTAGACCGCTTCCATGAACTGCTTGCGGAATACGGTCTTGACGAGGATTTGCGTTTCATCGAACAACGCACAATCAGAGTTATTCAATGGGACCGCACCAACCCCGGTGATGCAGACCCCGCAGACAACGCTTTTTCCGACTATCTCAAAGAGCAAATGCTTGAGCTTCATAACGTAGTTATTGAGGAGTTTGTGAAAGTAAGCCGTTGGTCTGAGACTGACGACCTCACGCTTCTCTTAGCTGAGGGTTCAGCCCCTGACGTGTGCGTTACCTACAGCTATCCGACAATCAAGACATTCGCAGAGCAAGGCGTAGTCGTTGACCTCGCCCCATATCTCGCAGAGAGCGGAGATATTTTCCCGAATCTTTGGAGCTGGCTTGGCGGAACTCGTCTTTACGCAAACCAAGAAATGGATACAGGCAGTATTTGGTCAATTATGAGCAGAATGCCCTTCAACCAGAGATACATCCCCTTTGTTCGCGAGGACTGGGTAGATGCTCTGGGTATGAGCCTGCCGACAACCATTGACGAGTTTGAAGCATATCTCTATGCTTGCAAAGACAATGCGGAGCTGTTGCTTGGCAGCGATGCAGGTCAAATGATTCCCCTTCACATGACAGACGACCCGGGTTGGGTAGCCGGAATTTTGGCTCAGAGCTTTATTCCTGATAACATCACAGACAAAGACCTTTATGCACTCGGTTGGGGCGGAGAAAGAGGATGGTTTTATCCGGGCGTTAAAGAAGCCGTTCGCTACCTCAACAAATGGTTTAATGATGGGCTGATTCACCCTGACTTCGCGCTGTTCAGCTCGACCGACGACACAGCCGACAATCTCGTTAAATCAGGCTTCGTGGGAGCAATTGCTTCACACAGCTTTGACCAACCCTATCGTGACGGCGCAAACGGTTGGAACGGAAGCATCCAAAACCTTGTAGGACCGGAAGCAAACTTCATTGCAGTGAACACCTTCAAAAACGATGCAGGTGTCTACCGCAAGTTGCTTGGACCTGACATGGACCGCAACCTGTTCATTTCGAGTACAAGTAATGAGCCCATTGCCTCGCTGTTGTACTTAGACATGCTCTGCAGAGAAGATGTAAGATACACCTTGCAGCTCGGCTTTGAGGGCATCAACTACGAAGTGTTAGACAACGGAGCAATCTCACCTCTCGCGCTTGAAACAACAGACCGCTACTGGATGGCATCCGGTAGGAATCACGATACCGCAATTACGACCCACTCCGGCGGTCTCAGCCTTGGCGATTTGCTCAGTGCAGAGCTTGAGTCTATTTCCGCATCAATGGCGTATGAGGGTGTTGACCCGCGCCTGATTGTAATTTGCAGAGAGGTTCAGGCTGACGGTATCCGCACTACACCTCGCATATCAGTAACCGTAACGGCAGAGGAGGGCATTTCCGCCCAAGAGCTCAATGATTTGGGTAATGCTGTGTTTGTAAGGGCAATAGCCGCGTCTGTCGCTGATTTTGATGCTGTATATGATGCAGAAATGCAACAGCTCTTAGACAGATACGGAAATGCTTCAATTGCGGAGCGTACACAAATTTGGCAAGACCTCTACGGTGATGCCACAGCAATGCCCGGCGCGGAATAATCTGAACGTACCGCCGCATTATGCAACGCGGCGGGGCTAAAAGAATACTCCCCTTATGATGTGCGGTCACGACAGACTGCTTCATAAGGGGAGTGTCTTGTTTAGTATAGATTGCTTCGGTGCGTTGCCCCTCGCAATGACGGGGTTGGGGTGACACTTTTCGAGTTCTTGCTTTTTGCGCGCTTAAGTAAGCGTTTTTATCAAATCTTTACTTTGTCAACGGTTTTTATTGTGTCACCTCTGAGCAAGTACAGCGTTGCTTCGGCGAGCCTGTTTGAGAGTTCTTTTTTGTTAAGCGGGTGCAAGTCATTGTCCTCACCTATGTCCGTTGTGACAATCATAGCAGTATTTGGGTAGTCGAGAATTGTCGCCTGCTTTTCTTGGACAATTCGCCAGTTATCATTGAGTGCGCCCGCATCATAATTTGGCAGCTGCACCACAATAAAGGGCAGCTCTTTTTTGTGCTTTGTGCGTATGTACGACAGAAATTCAGCAAGCAGCTTGTCATATATGTGGGGTGAGGAAGAATTACTCTCGCCCTGATACCACAAAAACGCAGATATGGAAAACGGCATTATCGGCGCGAGCATGGCATTATATAATCCGCTCGGATAGTTGACAAACTGAGTGGCAGGCGGCAACTCGCAGGATTCATAACCGTGTCGGTACGCCCAATCACCGTCGAGAGAAACCTCTCCCGCCGCTGTTTTGAGCTTGTATTCCTTGCCTGCGGTAAACCCGCCGTATTCACGCTCGCTGACAACACGCACCGCAATTGTATTGCGCCCGCTACGCAACACTCCTTGCGGAATGTCATAGGCTCGCGGCGGGTATTTGTACCATGTTTGACCAACAATAACGCCGTTGAGATATACTGTGTCGCTGTCTGAGATTGTACCAAGCAGAAGCCTTGCGGGGGAGCTTGCCATTTCCGCGCTGATTTCAAAGGTTTTTCTAAACCACGTTGAACCGAAAAACAACCCTATATCTTCTTCCCAATCCTTTGTAAGCGGGCGGGTTTTCCAACCCGTATCATCATAATCGTCGCTGAAATATTTATCGGCAAGCCCTTGGTCATTGTCAAGAACGTTCTGCTTCCACTCGTTGACTCTTTTTTCGTCCTCTCGGATTATAAGCTCTACTAACCCCTCGTGCTTGCACAACCGCAGAAGCTCGGCAGTATAGCCGTGAAAGACCGTTTCTGCTTCATTCATCCAGCTTTCAATTCGCGAACCGCCTACGGCACATTCAATCAGCCCGATAGGTATGTCTAAGGCTTTTTCCAATATGCGCGACAGATAAAATGACACGGCAAAAAAATTGTCAACGGTTTCAGGGCTGACAGACCGCCAACTGCCCTTGCAATCGCTTCTCGGTGCGTGAAATTCATAATCCCGCTCTACCTGAAATGCCCGAATACGCGGGTTGTGGGTCAGACCCTTGAAATCGTCGTCATATTTTAACCGCACTCGGCTTACGAGCATTTCCATGTTGGATTGACCGCCAAGCATAAAGACACGCCCAACGAATATATCCGTGAGGGTTATGTCCCCAATGGTCATGTCATAAGGGCCGCCGTAGTCGTCGGACAAAATAACCGCTTCCCATTTTCCGTCTTGAATGTCCGCATGGTATTTTTTCCCGCAAAAGGTGATTTCTACGGCTGTTTCCGTCGCTTCGCAGTCGTCGGCAGTCCCCCATATACGAGCGTTTTTTTCGATTATCATTCCTGAGCTTATTATTTTCGGTAGTTTTACGTTCAAAATCAGTCACTCCTTAATATTGCACAGCGCCTGTGCTGTTGGTTGCTTTGTTGTACGTTCAATTGTATGTCCGTTACCGCGCTTTGTCAACTGAAAAACACGGAACAACAGGGCGGCGGCGGGGTCGTTGCAAAATTTCAATCGGGGTAACTTACTTTTTTGGCAAATGTAACAAATTTTCCCTTGCGTTTCGGTGAGTATTTGTATAAAATACAGATATAATTATACGAAGCTCGCAAGAATTTTGAACCGAAAGGATATTTTAAGTATGAAAATAGGGTTTTTAACCAGCGGGGGAGATTGTCAGGGGCTTAATGCCGCACTTAGGGGCGTAGCAAAAACACTGTTCGGGGCTGTTCCTTATGTAGAAATCTACGGTATACAGGACGGTTATCGCGGGCTTCTTGAACGCAAGTGGCGCAAAATGGAAAAACGTGAGTTTTCAGGCATTTTGCGTGAGGGGGGTACTATTCTGGGTACGTCACGTCAGTCGTTTAAGACTATGCGTGATTTTGAGGACAGTTCCGCCGTAGACAACTCAAGCAAAGAAAGGCTTGACACAATGGTACGCAACTTTCACAACGAAAGTCTTGATGCCTTAGTTATACTCGGCGGCAACGGCACGCACAAAACGGCTTACGCTCTGAGCCAACGCGGTATCAATATTGTGACACTGCCAAAAACTATTGACAATGATATTTACGGAACTGATTATTCTTTCGGATTCGACAGTGCTGTTGCAAAGGCGGCGGACGTTTTGGACACGCTCCACTCAACGGCGGCGGCACATGGGCGCGTCTTTGTGTGCGAGCTTATGGGGCGCAAAGCGGGGTGGGTCGCGCTTTATGCGGGTATTGCGGGAGGAGCGGACGTAATTCTGTTGCCCGAAATTCCGTACACGCTTGATGCTGTCCTTGATGTTATAAATAAGCGTAACAAATCAGGGAAGACGTTTTCGATTATTGCCATTGCTGAGGGCGCGATGATAAAAGATACAAAGCCACAGCCCGAAAAGGACCGCAAGGCGGGAGATATATCTCCCGGAATGGAGCTTGTCAGAGCACTTGAAGACAGGCTGGAGCAGGATGTCAGGTTAGTTATTCCCGGTCATTTCCAACGCGGCGGCGACCCGACCGCAACAGACCGCGTATTTTGCTCACGGCTTGGGGCTATGGCGGGTGAGCTGGTGCTGAAAAGAAAGTTTGGTTATATGGTGGCTCTGCAAGGTTTGTCTATCGGAGCGATTCCGCTTAGTGAGGTTGCGGGTAAAATGAAAACAGTCCCGCTTGACTGCGAAGTGCTAAAGCAAGCGAGATTGTTGGGGATTTCTTTGGGAGAGTAACAAAAGCAACGAGTCGAGTAACATGATGTACAAAAAGGACGGATGCTGTGCAAGTGCCCGTCCTTTTTCTTGTTTATCAAAGCACATCCTTCAAAGATATGCTGCCCTCGTAGAGGGCTTTTCCGATTATCGCCCCGCCGATTCCGATTTCCGCAAGTGTCTTTATTTCATCAATGGTTGATACACCACCTGATGCAATAATTTCTATCGGGCAGACACGCGGGTCTGCGGGTGCGGTGCAAGGCAGGTCTGCGCCCGCATTGTTCGACGTAAGCTCACGTTGCAGTTTGCGGTAAAGCTCGACGTTCGAGCCGCTTTGCATACCGTCCTTTGAAATGTCCGTGCAGATTATCGTCTTTACGCCTATTTCATTAACGGTGTTACAAAAACTAAGCGCGTCTTGATTTGAGGTTTCTGTCCAACCCTTGATTGCAATAAACCCGTCCTTAATGTCCGCCGACACAGCTACTCTACTTCCCCACTTCGACACCATTTCACGCAAAAAGCCCTGTACTGCTACTGCCGCTGTGCCGAGTATCACACGCCTTATGCCCGCGCTTAAATACATTTCAACGGTCTGCTCTGTGCGAATCCCACCGCCGACTTGGATAAAAAGCCCTGTTTCGGCGACAATTTTTGCTATTGTGTCAAAGTTACACGGTCTGCCCTCACGGGCGGCTTCAAGGTCAACAACGTGCAGATGTGTTGCCCCTGCGTTTTCAAAGCCTTTCGCGACAGAAACGGGGTCTTTGCTGTAAACGGTTTTTTGCGCGTAGTCACCTCGAATCAGCCTGACAACCTGACCTTCATATAAGTCTATAGCAGGGTATATAATCATTTATAAATCCGCCTTTTGCTGAAAATTTTCGCTCTCGTATACTTGAAAGGTTTCTGAAAGCCCTAAAGTCTGCCATTTATTGACGAAACCTCGCCTTGTGCTTGGGGAAGATTTGCTTTCAAACCCTACAAACTGCCCTTTGTTGACGGTATCTCTCCTTGATATTCGGGGTCAATCTTCACAGCGGAGCGGAGCGCACGGGCGAGTGCCTTAAAACACGCTTCTAATATGTGGTGGGCGTTTTTTCCGTCCAACACGCGCAAATGCACAACGATTCCTGCTTTTCTGACAAACGCTTGCATAAATTCTTCAAAAAGCTCCGCATCCATATCTGTAAGCAAGGTGCAGTCGGGTAGCTTTATGTCAAGGCTCAAATGCCCTCTGCCGCAAATATCGACAGCGCACAAAACAAGAGCTTCGTCCATAGGCAAAGTAACGTCGCTGAATCTGGTTATCCCGCCCGCATTTCCTATAGCTTCGGCAAACGCCATTCCAAGACAGATTCCGACATCCTCAACCGAGTGATGACCGTCCACCTGAATATCACCCTTGCACGTTACGTCAAGGTTAAATCTGCTGTGCGCCGCAAAAAGCTCAAGCATGTGGTCGAAAAATCCAACACCCGTACTTATTGCGTTTTTCCCGCTTCCGTCGAGGTTAAGCGACAGCTTTATATCCGTTTCCTTTGTCTTTCGCGTTACTTCACTAATTCTCATGGTTTCTGTAAGACCTCCGTAACTGCTGTAATCAGCGACTCCATTTGCTCTTTTGTTCCTATCGTAATGCGTACATAGTCCGCTATGCGCGGTTTGTTAAAATGGCGGATAAGGATGCCTTTTTGCTTTAGCTTCAAATAAAGTTCCTCGCCGCCTATGCGTGGGCTTCTCGCAAAAAGAAAATTCGCCTTTGAGTTCGTCATCTCAAAACCGAGATTTGAAAGCCGCACCGCTGTGTAATCACGGGTTTCGGCAATCTCCCTCTGCTTTTTCTCGTAGTAGCAGGCATCACTCAGAGCCGCAAGCCCAAGTGTTTGTGTTAGTCGGTTGACGTTGTAAGGGTTAAACGAGTATTTCATCTTTTGCATATCGTCAATTATCGGCTTTGAGGCTATGGCGTAGGCGAGCCTTGCTCCTGCCATTGAGCGCGATTTGGAAAAGGTGTGTAAAACTAACAGATTGTCATATTTTTTCGTTAATTCAACCACAGAATCCGCTCCAAAGTCTACATAAGCCTCATCAATCAAAACTATGTGGTTGGGGTTATTCTCCGCAATGGCTTCAATGTCACACAGCTCCAACGCTATGCCTGTCGGGGCGTTCGGGTTTGCGAGAACGACATTTTTACCGATACCTATGTAATCGCTGACGTTCACAGCTAATTCATCATTTACCGAAATCTCTGTGAACGGCAGGTTGTAAAGATTTCCATATACAGGATAAAAGCCATAGGTAATGTCGGGGAACACCACCCCACCGTCAAAAAACGCAAGAAACGCAAAAGCGAGTAGCTCGTCAGAGCCGTTGCCGATGATAACATTTTCCTGCCTGACTTTGTAGGCTTCGGCGATTTTTTTAAGGAGTGCCGTGCCGTCAGGGTTCGGGTATAGGTTAAGTCTTTTCAGCTCATCATTTTGGAGCGCGGCAAGCACCGCGGGCGACGGCGGGTATGGCGATTCGTTCGTATTGAGTTTTATGTACTGCATATCGGCGGGTTGCTCACCGGGGGTATAAGCGGCGAGAGCGTTATGCCGAGCGGACAAAAACCTGCTCATAAGTTAATTCCTAATTCTTTCAAGCGTTCTTCTACTGCTCGCGCGTGTGCTTCAAGGCGTTCTTCTTTCGCAAAGCGTATCGCATCTGCATAGTTTGTCATAAGTGCTTCTTTCATAAAATATGTGTACGAGGTTTTCTTGATAAAATCGTCTACCGTAAGAGGACTTGAAAAATGCGCCGTGCCGTTTGTCGGGATTACGTGATTCGGGCCTGCCAAGTAATCTCCGAAGGTTTCCGCCGTATACGTACCCAGAAACACAGAGCCTGCGTTTACAATCCTGCTCAAATAATTAAACGGCTCATCAAGCAATACCTCAAGGTGCTCAGGGGCGAGCTTGTTCACTATTGTAAAAACTTCATCAATCGTGGGCGCGACAACAATCATACTGTTGTCTTTGAGGGCTTTTGCCGCAATGTCCTTGCGCGGAAGTGTTTGTATCTGCACTTTGATTTCCGCCTGAACCTTCTTTGCCAATCTCAGGCTGTCCGTGACAAGCACAGCCTTTGAGTCTGCTCCATGCTCGCATTGTGAGAGCATATCCGCCGCTATGATTTTTGGGTTTGTGTGTTTGTCGGCAACTATCAATATATCACTCGGTCCTGCAAGCATATCAATTCCAACGATACCGTATACCTGACGTTTTGCCTCAGACACATACATATTACCGGGTCCCGTTATCTTGTTCACACGAGGAATGGTCTGTGTTCCATATGCGAGAGCCGCGATTGCCTGTGCTCCTCCAACGGTAAACACTCTGTCAACGCCTGCGATTTCGGCGGCGGCAAGAATACGCGCATCAACGCCGTTACACTCGCGGGTTCTGCTGTCGGCAATTGCCGTATCGGGAGCGGACGATGGCGGTGTTAAAATTACTATTTCCTTAACGCCCGCAATTTTCGCAGGGATACAGTTCATAAGCACGGAGGACGGATAAGGTGCTGTGCCGCCCGGTATGTAGCATCCGACCTGTGCTATGGGTGTGATTTTTTGTCCCAGAATGATTCCTTTTTTCGGGAGCAAATCAAATCCCGTGCTAACTTGGTTTAGGTGATAGCTTTCGATATTCGCGGCGGCACGCTCCATTACCTTAATAAACTCAGGGTCAACGGTTTTAATAGCGTTGTCCATCGCGCTCCTGCTAAGTTCAAACTCGGCAATATCGCAACCGTCAAATCTTGATGTGTACTCCCGCAGAGCTTCGTCGCCCCGATTCTTGACATCCTCCAGAATGGCGGCGACGGTCGCCGTCACTTCGGTTGCGGCGGCAGTTTTTGTTTTTACGCGCTCCATGTCAAGCTCGGTAGAATCAATAATTTTCAGCATAGTAATTCCTCGCATAGTTTCTTTATTCTCTCTTGGTTGAACTTATAGCTTGTTTTGTTGGATATTAACCTCGCGCTTATATCCACAATGGTTTCAATTGGCTCCATGTTATTTTCTTTAAGTGTCGCCCCCGTTTCTACCAAATCGACAATAACGTCGGACAACCCAAGCATTGGGGCAAGCTCTATTGAGCCTTGCAGTTTTATGATGTCAATGTCATATCCGCGCCCTGTGAAATACTCGCGTGATATGTTCGGGAATTTTGTGGCGACCCGCAGAGTTTTGTCGTGTCGGTCATAGCTGTACCCTGTTTCGGCGGCAACGCACATCTGACATTTTCCTATTCCCAAATCGAGCAGCTCATATACATCTCTGCGCTCCTCAAGCAACGTGTCTTTTCCGACAACGCCGATGTCCGCAACCCCGCGCTCGACATAAATTGCCACGTCTGACGGCTTAACCCAGAAATAACGGATACCCTGTTTCGGGTTTTCAAGCACGAGCTTTCGGCTTTTGCCGTTCATATCCGCGCAATCAAAGCCAATATTCTTAAATATCTCGTATGCCTTTTCTCCAAGCCTGCCCTTTGGAAGCGCGATACCCAACATTTTTGAGGTCGGGCTTTTTTCCGATGTAGATTTCGGGTCGGAGGATTTTAAGGCAGAAGATGAAGCCGCTTCGTCGGACTGCGTGTTTCGCAGTGAAACCAAATCGGGGTACAAGGCAAAACCTATAGCGTTCATGCTTTTTCCGAAGCTACGGATTAGCTCGTCATATCGACCGCCCGAAAGGACTTTTTCGGGGATTCCCTCGATAAACCCTTGAAAAACTATTCCGTTATAATATGTCAAATCACCCGTCACGGAAAAATCAATGTTAATGCCGCTTATAGTGCCAAGCCGTTTCAAAACGCTGTCTAACTCGTCAAGCTCTTGAAGAGCCGCGCTTGTTGTGTCGTTTACACTAATGCGCTCCAAGTCGCCCCTCACCTCTGCGAAAGAGCCGCAAAGCGATGTCAGGGCTGTCAGTTTTTCGCCGAAAGAATTACTTAGCTTAAACTTCTCGCACAGAAGCCTTATTTCGGGTATGTTTTTCTCGCTTATGCTTTGTGTCATATCTGCCCGCTGTTTTGCGTTTAACCCTTCACTCTCTAAAAGCCCGCCCAGAAATCCCATGTGCGATATGTCAAGCTGTGTTTTCTCGCCAAGCGCATCAAGGCTCTTTTTTGCGAGCATGAGGACTTCCCCTGCCTGCTCTGCGTTGATTTTGCCGATACACTCCAAGCCAACCTGCACTTGCTCCTTGATTTCTCCGTTAATGGTTCTGTAAATATTCTCGTTGTAGTAAAGTTTCTTTAACTCCTCGCTGTCTTGCAGGTTTTTGACTATTGAAAGGGTGACATCGGGGCGAAGTGCCATGAGCTTACCGCCTGTGTTATAAAATGCGATAATTTCGCCGCTCGGCAAAAACGCCTTGTTTGCGGCATATAGTTCATATTCCTCAAAACGGCTCATCTTATAGGGTGCATACCCGCATTTGCTGTACAGGGTACGCAGATTAAAGATGATTCGTTCGTCGTTTGTGAGTATGTCGGTTGAGAAATCCATTGTTAAATCTCCCCTATAGTGCGAAAAATTTTGAGTGTATCGCGGCGACGGAACGGTCGGCATCAACGTCTGCGACGAGAACCGAAATCTTAATCTCACTTGTGGAAATCATTTCGATATTGATTTTTGCATCATACAAAGCCTCAAACATCATTGCGGCAATACCCGGCGCAGACATCATGCCCGCTCCGACGACACTTATTTTTGCGATATTATCCGAAATTTTTATTTCCGAAAACCCAAGCTCGCTTCTGTGTTCATTGAGTGCCGCAACGGTACGCTCCATATCATTTCGCGCCACAGTAAAGCTGATGTCGTTCATGTTGTCGCGGTTTATGGATTGTAAAATAATATCAATGTTAATCTTCTCGTTGGCTATAACACGAAAAACCCTAAAGGCGACACCCGGCTCGTCCTTGATGTTCATTACCGCAATACGCGCTATGTCTGAATCCTTTGCTACTCCGCTGATTTTTGTGTGTTCCACTTTTGCTTCCCCCTTAACTATTGTACCCGGTGCTCTGCTCATGCTTGACAGCACTTCCATTTTGACATTGTACCGTTTTGCCATTTCGACGGAGCGGTTATGCAAAACCCTTGCCCCAAGCGTTGCAAGCTCAATCATTTCATCGTAGGTTATCTCTTCCAGCTTGCGTGCATCAGGGATTTTGCGCGGGTCTGCCGTAAATATTCCCTCAACATCTGTGTAAATTTGACACAAATCCGCACTCAGCGCGACTGCTATTGAAACCGCCGTAGTGTCAGAGCCGCCTCGTCCCAGTGTTGTTATGTCGTCAAATTTGTTTACGCCTTGAAATCCCGCAATGATGACGATTCTGCGACGGTCAAGCTCGGCTTTCAAACGCTCTGTATCGACCTTTTTTATACGCGCACTGCCGTGAACGGAATCTGTTTGCATACCTATTTGCCACCCTGTGAGAGAAACGGCAGGAAGCCCGATTTTCTCCAACATCATTGCGAGAAGCGCGATTGACTCTTGCTCTCCGATTGACAGAAGCACGTCCATTTCACGTTTTGACGGGTTTGTGTTTACCTCATAGGCTTTTTTTATCAGCTCGTCCGTTGTATCTCCCTGAGCGGACAGCACAACAACAACATTATTACCCTCAGAATACGTTTCGGCGATAAGCCAAGCAACGCGCTTTAAGCAAGCCACGTCGGCTACTGATGTTCCTCCGAATTTTTTTACTATTAACGCCATAAATTTTTATCCGCCTTTTTCCTTTGCCGTGAGCGGTTTTCTCGCCGCCCTACAGTTGTAAGTTATGCAATATGCTTTTTTAATGGTCGCCCAGAACTCGAAATCGTGATTTTGCTTCTATTCCGCGAGCGAGCAGCTCATCGACTTTTTTACTGTTAATAACGCTTGTAATAAATGCTGTTTCCCCGCCTGTGTCGTTCGCAATAATAACGCTTCCAAACTCTCTTTCCACTTTTTCTCGTGAAGCATCTGTTCTGATGTACCAAGCGGAATCCAAAAGCGCGGGGTCTGAAATAAAAGCTGCCGTGCCATCCGCCCATGTAATCCATCTGCGCGTTTCCATGTGCTTTGCTATGTCAATGATGTCCGCTATGACCGCACTTGCCGTCGGCAGCTTCCCCGCTCCCGCTCCGCAAAACACTATATCTCCCACCGCGTTACCGCGCACAACAATACCATTTTTAACAAAATTGACTATGGAAAGCAAGTTTTCTTTATTTATAAGGTGGGGCGCGACATATACGGAAACCTTGTCGCTTACGCTTTTTGCTCTGCCGAGCAGTTTTATTTCATATCCCAAATGTGATGCAAAGCGCATATCGTCTGTTGTTACGTTTGAAATCCCTTCGGTTGATACCCATTTCGGATAAACGTGCCGTCCAAAAGCGAGTGTCGAGAGTATACTGATTTTTCGGCATGTATCATGCCCCTCAATGTCGGCGGTTGGGTCTGACTCGGCATAGCCTTTTTGTTGCGCTTCTTGAAGCGCGTCCGCAAAACTTGTGCCGTTTTTGTCCATGTTCGTCAGTATGTAATTTGTCGTCCCGTTTAGTATACCATAAATCTCTGTAATAATGTTAGCCGTCATACATTGTACTAACGGTCTGATAACGGGAATCCCTCCGCCAACGCTTGCTTCAAAAAGATAATTCACGTTGTTTTTACGCGCAAGCTCCATAAGCTCGAAGCCATACTCCGCAACAAGCTCCTTGTTTGAGGTAACGACATTTTTTCCCGCTTTAATGCAAGCGCGGGTAAGCTCTAACGCAATGCCGACACCGCCGATTGACTCAACAACAATCTGTACCTCCGTGTCGGAAACGATTGTCTTAAAATCCTTGACAAAAAGCGAGTGGTACGGACTGTCGGGAAACTCGCGTATGTCTAATATATACTTAACCTGAATGTCCTGCCCTGCGTTATGGGTTATCTGTGCCGCGTTTTTCTCAAGAACACTCACGACACCCGAACCGACCACTCCATAACCAAGAACCGCAATCTTTATCATGTTGAATTTATCCTTTCTGAAAACTTCCCAAGCTCAAACCGTCGCGCCTTGCAAATACATTATCAGTAATGTAATGCCGTACAGCACGGGTTGGTGCAGTATGTATATAAGCAGGGCGTTTCTGCCGACTACGGGGAAAAATGGGAATTTTTTCTCGTAAAACCATTGCGGGAGCTTTCCGTCCTTTACATACTCGCCAATCCTTGTGCCGAGCAAAAACACAAATATTCCCGGTAATATTGTCTGATGGTCAAAACTTATGTATCCCTGCTGATTCCAACCAAGCACGTACAGAATGTCGCGAACCGCAGGGATTTCAGATGTCGGCGAAAATAATCTCAAAGCCAATACGCTCAAAATGATGAGCGCGATATAAAGGGTTATGGCGAGCTTTGCGGGAATGTTGTCCCAGAATTTCCGTGTAACGCCATAAAATAGCATAAACGTACCAAGCACGGACAAAATGCCGAATAGTATCGGCATATCTAATATTCTGATACTTACATAAGAGATAGCAACGCCGAGAAGCAGTGCTTTTACACCGCGTTCTATGTTTCCTCTTGAAAAGCGTGAGGATATGCCCGAAACGAACATAAACAATCCGACAAAAATGACTTGCAACACGTTAAATACAGGGTTATGGTAGAACCACTCAGGCGCACCGAGAAATGCCTGCATATCGTACAATGCGTGGTGTGCCACCATTAGAGCAACCGCAAGTCCGCGAGTTGCATCAATAATTTCTATACGTTGTTTTTTTGTTTCCATTTTCTATCCTTTATTTGCTCCTCGTAGGGGGCGGGTATCTTGTCGGACGGTGGGACATACCGTTTTGCCCCTGTATTATTTTTCAATCCCAATCTCTATACTGCCGCCGACATCGTCGGGGATTTCTACAGTAGCCGTCGCAGAAACGCTGTCTTTTATATCACTCAATGTTTCGGTTGTTATATGCTCCGTCCACTCTGCGGGATAATCGCCTTTTATGCTAATCTTTATGCGGTCCATTATATCACAGCCTATTTGCTTTCTGGTTTCCTGTATATTGCGAATTATATCACGGGCAAGCCCCTCTCGCCGCAGTTCCTCTGTAATTGTGAGGTCAAGGGACACAACCATATCCATATTCCCTGCGAGATTGCTGTCGTCGCCCGCTTTATAGGACACAAGTATAATCTCGGAGCTGAAGCTCTCCGCACCTGAATCAAGTGTCAGAACAACCTCACTTGCAGAAAGCTCAAATTTCCCGCTTTTTATCGCCTTAATAATTTCAGGTAGCCTGTCAGGATAGCGATTTCTGATTTCGTTGAAGTTGGGGTCATACTTTGAGGCGGCAATATCTTCAACATTGCTTAAAACCTCGACCTTTTTAACATTCATTTCTTCGGCTATGGTTTCGCCAAACCCGCTTATGAGCGCGTTCCATTTTGTGTCTGTGAAAGCTACTCTCATCACACTGAGCGGCTGTCTGTTCTTTATCCTGTTTTTGTTGCGAACAGACCTTGCAAGGTTTATGACATTTCGGACAATGCTTACTTGCTTGGTCAGCACGTCGTCGCAATACTCCGCAGGGATTTTCGGAAATTCGTCAAGGTGAACGGAGAGCTTACCTGTCAGTGTTTTGTATAGGTGTTCCGAAATTATCGGAGCAATGGGGGCTAAAAGTTTTGCCGTGCTGACAAGTACAAAGTAGAGCGTGTCATAGGCGTTTTTCTTGTCGGCGGTCATTTCACTTCCCCAGAATCTTCTGCGTGAACGTCTGATATACCAGTTCGTAAGTCCGCCAATGAGTGAAATGACAGGTTCAATGTACATATCTATTTTGTACGCATCCATTGCTTCCTCAATGGTCTTTGTCGTCTTGTAAAGCTCCGCCAAAATCCACCTGTCTAACTGATTTTCGGAGTTGGGCAGGGCAAGCTCTGTTTCAAAATATCCGTCGATATTCGCATAAGAGATAAAAAAGTTACATGAATTCCAAAACGGGAGAATAACCTGTTGGAACATTTCGGGGATTCCGTCCTCGTTAAAGAGCATGTCGCCGATAAGCATTGCATTTGACTGATACATATACAGCCTGTACGCATCTGTTCCGTACTTTTTCATCAAATCCATAGGGTCTGCGTAGTTTTTTGAGGATTTTGAGAGCTTTTTGCCGTCGCCCGCAAGAATCGTTCCGTGTACTATGCAGTTCTTAAATGCGGGACGGTTAAAAAGTGCCACCGACATAACGTGCAGATAGTAAAACCAACAGCGAATTTGTCCCGTGTACTCCACGATAAAATCACTGGGAAAGTGGAAGTCAAACCATTCTTTGTTCTCAAACGGATAGTGCTTTTGTGCGAACGTCACCGAGCCGCTTTCAAACCAACAATCAAGCACTTCGGGTATGCGGTGCATTGTGCCGCCCGCGCTTTCGCCGCAATGCGGGCAGGCGAACGTGATTGTGTCCATATATTGCCTGTGCAGATTTTCTAACCTAACACCCGAAACGTTATATATTTCTTCAATACTGCCGAGTACGACTCGCTCCAAGCATTTGTTACACTCCCAAATAGGTATGGGCGTGCTCCAATATCTGTTTCGTGAAATATTCCAGTCCCTCGCACCCGCAAGCCAGTTTCCGAAACGACCGTGCTTAACCGTTTCGGGAACCCAGTTGATTTCCTCATTGCAAGCCAGAAGGTCGTCCTTTATCTTTTCGATACTGAAATACCACGCATCCATAGCTCTGTAAATGAGCGGCTCTCTGCACCGCCAGCAATGGGGATAGTTATGCTCAACTGTCCCGTCAAGCACGGCTTTTTTGTTCTCGTAAAGATAGCGGATTATCTCCGAATTGGTGTCGATAACATTTTTATCACCGCTCGGCGAGTAAAAATCAGACACCTCTTCGGTAAAACGCCCGCGATTGTCAACAGGATTGACAAAGGGCATATTGTACTTTTTGCATGTCCAATAGTCGTCTTCACCGAAAGCGGGTGCGGTATGCACAACGCCCGTACCGTCGCCCGCATCAATATAGTCAACCGTTACGACTTTGAACGCGCCCTCCGCCTTGTACTTCTCAAAATACGGGAACAGCGGTTCGTAGGAAAGTCCCGCAAGCTCTTTTCCCGTACATTCACGGACTATAACGGGTTTTTCGCCGAAGATTTTCGTATACTGCGAAAGTGTCGCCTTGCTCGCTATGAGTATTTCGTCGCCGACTTCTACAAAGGCGTATTCTACGGTTTCGCCCACAGCAAGACACATATTCGAGGGGAGTGTCCATGGGGTGGTAGTCCACGCCAGAATGGAAATCGGCTTGTTCGTTGCAACTGCGCCCGTTGTCGAGTCGCCAGTTGCGACTGCGCCCTGCACGTCCGTTGCAACTGCGCCCGTTGCGGAGTCACCGCCTAACTTGAACTTAGCGATAACCCACCTGTCCTGTCTTGGACGTGTCGAATCGGATTCTCTTGTGTCCGAAATAGAGAGCGAGGTTTCGCACTTCATACAATACGGGGCTACGCGATAGTCACGATAAATCAAGCCCTTATCATAGCACTGCTTAAACGCCCACATGACACTTTCCATAAACCCGATATTCATCGTTTTATAAGCACCGTCATAATCAACCCAACGCGCCATTTGCTCAACATATTCCCGCCAAGACTCGTTACTGCCTGACACGATTTCCAAGCAAGCATCATTAAAACGCCCTATGTCTTTTTCTATTTCATTCTTGCTCTTTATACCCAAGTTTTTTTCGGCTTGGTTTTCGATAGGCATACCGTGACAGTCCCAGCCCCACACACGCGGGACGGAAAAACCCTTCATTGTCTGATACCGCGCAATCATATCTTTGATGAAAGACACTATAACGGTTCCGTGATGAGGTATGCCTGTAGGAAAGGGCGGTCCGTCGTAAAAGACAACCTCTCCGTCGGTTTTCTCGTTTACAGACCTCTCAAAAATGTTCTGCTCGTTCCAAAACTTCAAGATGTCCGCCTGTATACTCGGCATATTCGGTTTACTTGGTAATTCTGTGTATTTCATATTAAAGACCATACCTTTCCGACACCAACAAGTGGTGAATAAGCATTTTTATTCAAACTACAGCTCCATTTCATTCCCTGAATTGTCAACCTTTTTCGCGTTTTGCGCGAATAGCGCGACAAGGTAGGTTAAGATAAAAAGTGCCACCGCAAAAGCCATAGTTGTCGCAATATCTCGCATTTCACCTGAGGTTACTTCACCCGCAATAACGACCGTACTTGCCAGTCCGTTGAGCCCAAAGGGATTGAACATATACTCCGCACCGACAAGCGAGAAAATGCTTGGTATTATATACGATGCGACTATGCAAACAGCCGCACTCATTCCGGGTTTGCCCGTTGCTGTTCCGAGCGTAAGGTGACAGCACACATAAAGCATTAAGCACATACCCGTCAGTATGCCTGACAGCAACGCCTGTTCAAAGCTCACGTCACTTACGTCGAATACTGCCGTAGAAATGCCCCAAGATGCAAATATCGCAAGGACTGTAAAGATTAGAGCGGCTAACGGGTAAATAATAAATTTCGGGAAAAGATACCCAAAGCTGCGAAGTCCCGCGCTTCTCGGAATAATTATATCGCGCCTTTTCTGCTCACCGCCTGCGGCGTTGTTAATAAGCAATAGGAAAACCAAAAGCCCCACACCGGTTATGTCCGTTATGGATTGTGATACGCCCAAGGACGATGCCGATGACAAAAAGCCAAGCATACCTGAAATGTCAATGCCAACTTGGTCGTAGATGTCACCCATTGATTCTATAAGAGAGCCCAAGCCGACGAGAAGCAGGGGGCTGAATATCCCAAGACCAATCACAGACAGGGCGAGAAAAAAAAGTCTTCCCGTGCGAAAGCAAGCTAAAAATTCTTTCTTAAATCCGGCTGTTGTTTGTATGCCCATTATTAAACCTACCTTTTTATTGTTTTGCAATTGCGTCGTACTGATTCAGGTGCGCGGTCCTGATTCAATTGCGCTGTCCTGCGCGAGCAATCAAAAACTTAAACACAGTTATTGTAAATACCCGCTGTTAATTCCGAGAAATACCTGCTCAAGCGACGGTTTCTTAAACCAAATGCCGTCAGGCGTTATATGCGCATTTCCAAGTGCTGTTACTGTTTTATAAAATAACTCTGCTTCGTTGACCCCTTGCTTTGCGTGAAATGTGACATTCCCGAACTGGTCAACGTCGCATTTTTCAACATAATCCAAGCCTTTTGCGGCTTCCAACACTTTATTTTGCTCTTGTGTTCTGACACTAACGGCGTTAGCCGAAGTATATTTGGCTATTACGTCTGCGAGATTCCCCTCGATTGCCATAACTCCGTTTCGCATTATGCCTATTTTATTTGCCACACGCTCAACGTCGCCCAATATATGCGTACACAGTATTATAGTAACCCCTGAGCTTGTCAGATTACTGATTATGTCCATGACCTCAGCTCGCCCTTCGGGGTCAAGTGCCGATGTCGGCTCGTCTAAGATGAGCAAATCGGGCTGTGCGTAAAGTGCGGCGGCTATTCCGATACGCTGATTCATTCCACGCGAGTAACCCTTGATACGTCTGTGTGCGTTGTCATACATTCGGGTTAACCGCAAAACCTCTGCTGTACGCTCCTTTATGTTGCCGCTGTATTCGCAACACGCCGCAATGAAATCCAAGTATTCAAAGCCATTCATAAACTCATAGAGAGCGGGAGCTTCGGGCAAGTACCCAATCCGAGTGTTTTCGTCGCTAAAGGCAATTTCGCCCTCATCCTTTGGAATGATGTTGCAAATGACGTTCATTGTGGATGTTTTCCCGCATCCGTTTTGACCGAGAAATCCATAAACATCACCTTGCTCCACGTTCATGTTAAGCCCTTTTAGTACGTGATAATTATTGTAGCTTTTGTATAAACCTGTTATTTTTAACATTGAAACCACCCTTTTGCTTTTAGTCCTCGTTGTTGTTTTATGTTTTGTCGTTGCGCCTTGTCGTCGTTGCCGCTCGTTGCTTTTGCCGCTCGTTCTACTTCAGCAAATCAAACAGTAAAAAACCCGATAACTCGTTAAACGCCAAAACTGCCATGATTATTATGGGTATTGAAACGGCAAAAATGCCTATCTTTTTCCATGGACTGATTTCTGTCCATGGGTTTTCAAACTTATACTTTCTCATTTTCGGTATTCTCGCGAAAAACGCAATGACACCAACGAGTACCAGCACAAGCACAATCACTATATATATCATTTCCACCGTGTTGAGAACCCTGTTTTGCCCCTTTGTTATGTCTGACAATGACTGCAAGAACAGTATTGTCGCGGAAACGGAGTTTACAAGCGCGTGTAGTATCGTGACGACAAACAAAGAGCCGGATGCATAACGAATGTAACCGAGCGCAAGCCCAAACGCAAAGGTGTAAAAGAGCATATACAAAGTCCCGTGCATTAGCCCAAAGAGCAGAGAGCTTAAAAGAATCGCTATCCCCGTGCCGTACGGAGCAAGCGCATCGAACATAACGCCCCTGACCCAGTATTCCTCAAAAATCGGAGCGACGACGACAAGCAGAATCATCATCATTATCAGCTCTGTGATATTTGTCGTAGCCTCAACAGTTGTTGGGCGCAGTATTTGTTCAATGTAGGTTTCGCCGCCGAAAATTTTTGAGAGAAGAAATGTAGCGAGCAGTGTAAGTAAAGCAACCCCATACCCAAGCCCGTAAGCGGCGGGGAATGTGCCGAGATAGCGCACCACCCTGCGCGGCTTCTTATACAGCACGCGCAAAGGCGTTTTGTACTTGAATATAACAACGGTAAAGATAAGCGGGATAATGTACACCATTATTATAACAATAAAATAGTTCAATAATCCGAGCAATGACCCGTTCATGTTGTCGGATATGCTTGAAAGCCCTGCGGAAGCGAGGGTTGCAAGAAATCTGAATATGAAATACGCACACATCGACAAGCCTAACTTGGCGCATACTGTCTTGTATCCGCGAAGCTCAGGCTTTTGCGCTTCTTCTTGTTTAATCGTTTCTACGCTGTTCATGTTCTTATACTGTCTGAAACCTATTTAGGTTCTTCCGTAGCTTTGCCAACGGTTGAAATAGCCCACTTTGCAACCTGTATGCGCACTCTGTCTTCGCTTGTTTCAAAGGTAACTTTCGCCTCGTCAACAGATACAATCTTGCCGATTATTCCGCCGATAGTTGTAATTGTGTCACCCACCGCCAACGCTTCGCGCATTTCTTCGAGTTTTTTCTTCTTCTTGCTCTCCGGGCGAATCATAAGAAAGTAGAAAATACCTATCATTGCGACTATCATTATAATCATTGTAAAATCCATACGTCTAACCACCTTTCATCAGTTCAAATATCAAGCCTTGTCATTATACTTGCATGGCGACGAAAAAGCAAGATTATTCTGTTGCGGGTTGTTCTGCGGGTGTTCTGCGGATTGTTCTGCTATGTTGTGCAAAGAGTGCCTGTTTGTGAGTGAATGAATCTTATGACTCAGATTGTCCTAAATCGGCAATTGCTCGCAGGCAGGTGTCAAGCGGCGATTCACTCGGTCGGCATACAATATTCGGCGCGGTGCCGACCTCCACATTCATACTCCCGTCGCTGTTGGCTGAGGTGGCGGTCGAAAATCGGAACAGAAGTCCTGTGTTTTTCAAAACAATGGGAAGCGACTGAAGATTACCGTCGCCGCGAGCGGTTTTGCCGACAAGGGTCGCCCAATCGCTGTTCTTGCAAAAAACAGCAAAACTTTCAGCCGCAGAATATACCCCCTCATCAATAAGTACCCAGCGTGTTGCGTTACTTTCAATAGCTTTACTTGAGGAGCTTTCAAAATGGAATGCAGTTTGGAGAATATAATAATGAGTCAGTCCAAGCTCCTGTACAAAGGACGGCATCTCATAACTGTTCGGAAGTTCAGAAATCGGAAGAAATTCGTCAGGTAAGATATTGATAAAAAACCTTTCGGTTATCGGGGTATTTTTCAGAAAAACATAGGTGTCCGATACATATTTGCCCCCAAACGGCAAGACTATATTATCCATCCAATACGTCGTCGCTCCACCATGATTATCGGTGATGTCAATGATAATATGCTCCACGTCACAACCCGTATCCATGAGCTGTGAGAGATAGTTAGCCACGACCTCCCTATCTCTCTCAATCAATGAAAAATGAAAACTCTTAAAACGAAAATATACAGCTTTTACTTCCTCTATATACCGAAAATCAACATCGGGAAAATTAGCTGAAGAATCGTTCGCCTCAGTTTTCAGAAATTCATAAGTTGTTCTCGTTTGCTCCCCTGAGAGAATTTCCCGCCAAGGGGCTTCTGTCAAATCCTGTGGGTCATTATAGACGGAGCTGTACACACTATATTCATCTGCATCTACTATTGATAAGTGAGCAAAGTAATCTAACCGACGAACCATATTATTTAAGAGATTCACAAATCCGTGCAAATCTGTGATTCGTTGCGCGAGAATTTCCCTGTTATCTTGCCTAAATCTTTCGAGGTTAAAACCTCTGCGTTCGAGTACGGGAAAAAATGGGAAATTAGCATCTAAATCAGCCCAGAGTTGGTCATAGTCTTCAAGTAATTCTTCAACTGTAAATTCGGTTTTAACTTCATTCGCAGTTGCGTTGGTGGGGTTAATTGCGTAATTCGGACAAATAGTTTCATCGGCAGAATGCGTACTTGCGCAAGCCGAAAGAAGCACGACAGCGACAGACATAACGGCAATAAATTGTTTTCGCATAAATGCCTCCTAATAAATGTGTGTACGCCACAATCTCTGCTGCGGGTCAGCTTCTCTGTTGTACGCCACAATCTCTGTGGCGGGTTGTTCTGCGTAATTATAGTTGTAAATTATTCTGCGGGTTATTCTGTGGCGGGTCAGCTTCTCTGCAAGCTATTGTCCCACGCGCTTTTCCCTTTCCCCGTAGGTGCATCGTAATATTGCCCCGCCTGCGCTCTCCACATTTCCGCATACTTGCCCTTGCGCCCAAGCAAATCCTCGTGTCCGCCATCCTCGATGATTCTGCCGTTTTCAAGCATATAAATCTTATCGGCAATACGTGTCGTTGAGAGCCTGTGCGAAATAAACAGCACCGTTTTGTTTTCCGAAGCTGTCAGCATGGAGCGGTTGACGTGGTATTCGGCAATGGGGTCAAGTGCCGACGAGGGTTCGTCGAGTATGATAAGGCTCGCATCCTTGCAAAACACTCTCGCAATCGCAACCCTCTGACCCTCTCCGCCCGAAAGATTAACGCCACCCTCATCAAATTCGGTTGTAAGGATAGTATCAAGCCCATTCGATAAATTCGTCAATCTTTCGGAGAAACCGCTCTTGTCGAGTGCGGCAGTTACAACCTCGCCGCTCATGCTTTCGCTGTGGTCTAATAAAACATTTTCTTTTACCGTAGCGGCGAAAATCTTGTAGTCTTGGAAAACCGTCCCTATTTTTCTGCGATATTCGGTAATGTCAAAATCCTTGATGTTCACCCCGTCAAGCAGGATTTCACCCTCGCACGGGTCGTAAAGCCTCATAATCAGTTTTATAAGCGTGGTTTTTCCTGCTCCGTTGTACCCGACAATCGCAACCTTGCTGTACGGTTCAATTTTCATGCTGATATTTCTGAGAATATATCCGTCTTTTTCGTTGTAAGCGAAAGAAACGTTTCTCAACTCAATTACCGACGGCAATTCGGGCGACGGCAGATTTTTCACACTGACGATTGTTGGTTTCATTTCGAGAAAGGCGAGTATCTTCTCCACATACATACTCGTTTCTTGTGCGTAGGGATATGCTTCGGCGATAAATCGCATACGGTTTTTCATGCGGCTTGAGGTAGCGTGCATAACCGCAACACTGCTGTATGAAATTTGCCGCAGTACCGCCGCACGGTATACCAAGTAGATAATGTACAGCACGTCCATTATAAAATCGTTGCAGACATAGCTTTTGAGAAACTCTAATCCGAAACGCTTAGGGGCATTCTTTTTGTCAATCTCAAGTATATCGTCATTGACCTTGTCGAAATCCTTTAGCAGTTCGTTTCCCACTTTCGGATTCAGGCGTATTTCCTTCGCATAATCATTTAGGTAAAACACGCGGTTTGTGTAGGCGCGTTTGCGCTCGTGAGGGTTCTTCGCAATTCTTATCTTGTAATTGAGCTTGACAATAGCTTTGCCGACAAAATATGTTGACAAAAAGGCTACGGCGACAAACAGCACAGAGAGCGGGTCTTTGAAAAAGAAGAAGCCTGCCGAGCATACGAGCGAAGTCACACCCATAGCCAGATTCTGCGCCAGTTCAAATGTGCGCTCAATTAGTTTCTCCGCATCGGAAACAACGAGAATGTACTCGTTGTAGAAATCGGGATTGTCGTAAAACTCTAAGTCGATTTCTCTCGCTTTTGCATAAAGAGATTTTCTAAGTTCAAGTGTAATTTTGTGGATAGCCTTATCGCGCCATTTCTGCCAAAACAGCCCGCTGTAAACCGAGCTTAACAGAGCAACGCCGGTTACCGCAAGCAGAAAAACAGCGACTTCTTCAAAGCTCCTGCCAAATTCCATGCTCTCTAAGATGAAGTTGAACGCCACGGTAAACTCCAGAAACACGATAACCTCGTGACGAATCCCTCCTATGGCGGCACTAATAATTCCCCACGGCGATGCCTTGAAGCACAGCTTGAAAAGAAACATATTATTTCGTCGAACAGTGCGAAAGCTTTGTTTTTCGGCACTTTTGCTCATACCGCCGCCACCTCCTCCGCATTTTCTACAGCGAGATAATTTTGCGCCTGCATTGTGTACATTTTGCAGTAAACGCCATTTTGTGACATAAGCTCGCTGTGTGTCCCCACCTCTGCAACAGCTCCGTTTTCCAACATGAACACTATATCCGCATCCTTGACGGTGGATAGCCTGTGAGAGATAAAAAAGGTTATGTCGTGACGGTCGCTTTGCTCCATAATGTTTCTGTATAGCTCATACTCGGCTATTGGGTCAAGCGCACTTGACGGCTCGTCAAAAACCTTGACGGGACTGTTTTTTGCAAATGCCCTCGCCACAATTATTTTCTGAATTTCACCGCCCGACAACACCGCTCCGTCCTCGTCGAACTCTTTTGTGAGGATTGTATCAATACCGCTCGGCAGTTTTTGAACTTTGTCGAATATTCCTGCGCGTTTTAAGGATTCTTCGACTGTGCGTTCGTCTGTGCGATTATCTCCGCAGTCCCCCATAAGAATATTTTCGCTCACGGACATCGACATGATTTTATAGTCTTGAAATGCCGCCGCAAAAAGGTTTCTGTAGGCTTTGAGGTTGTACCTTTTTATATTGATACCGTTTACGAGAATTTCTCCGCTTGTCGGGTCGTAAAGCCGAAACAGCAGTTTCATTATCGTGGTTTTTCCCGCTCCGTTATGCCCCACAAATGCAACGATTTGATTTGCGGTTATCGTAAACGAAAGATTATCAATGATTTTCTCGTCCTCGTTATATTCAAATGATACGTTTCTAAACTCTATACTGCTGACAGATATATCAGGGCTCTCCCCGTCGCTGTCTTCGGGGATGGATTCCTTGTATTCCATAAATCCTCTGAAATATTGCAAATACTTAGCGTTGGCAAGAGCGTCCCTTATGTTGTCTGAAAGCCCTATCAGTATCCATGAACAAGGCACCATTGCCGAAAACATAATGGCAAGCTCCGCCAAGCTCAGGGTTTGCGAAACAATCGCTCTATAGGCGGCGTATAACATGATTCCCTCGAAAACCACCGTATAGGACAAAAAGCTATGGAGCGTACTCAGCGCGACCGCCTTTCTTCCGTATTTGTCAAATGTGACACATATTTCCTTTACCGCGTTTTCATAGCGGTTCATCATTACTTCAAAGATGTTGGAGCATCGCACTTCCTTTGCAAATTCTGAAAGGTGTATTACTCGGTTGACATAACCGACGGCACGGGTTGGCTTTACGTTTTCAGCGTATCTTGCGTTGAAGATTTTACTCAGCTTGCTACCTATGACTAAGTTTCCGAAAACGGGAAAAGCGACAAACAAAACCGCAAGCGGGTCAATTAGGTATATGCTTGTAAACGCCACCACTTCTGCGGCTATTCCGAACACGATTGCAAAAAAGCACCTGACCGATGTCGTCATTTTTTCAGCGGAGTTTTCTAATGCCATTGTGTATCGGCTGTAGAACTCAGCGTTCTCATAGCAACGCAACTCGACATTGCGCGCCTTTGCGTAGAGTTTTTCGTACAGCTTTCGATATACTTTATTGTCGGTTAGGGGTAGCACATAAGATTTGTAATAGCTGTCGTAAAGCGACTTTGCGCAAAACACGGCAAAGCAGATTCCGACAAACAGCATGATTGTGCCGAAGCTCGCCTCGTTCATAATCGCGTTTATGAGATAGCGGACAAAGAATATGCTGTAGAAAATCCACGCTACATAGCCTCCCGCTGTATTCGCGGCAGTGTGCAAAACGCGGCTTTTGCTGATGCTCCAAATTGTTTTTACCGCATACGCATTGTTACGGATGCTTTTGAATTTTTTGTTATTCATGTGTCTTTTTCTAACTTTTTATTCACGGTGTTGGTTAAAATGTTTGACCGTATTTTAACACGTGTACACATATTTTGTCTACTTGTCTGATACAAGACTTTTGCGCTTGTAAAGATGTTCGCGCTTGACAGGGTATGGGATTAGGCATATACTCACAATTGTCAGTTAAGAAAGGTTGTTATTATGACATCAAAAGAGCGGTTGGCAAGGTTGTGTACCTCGAAAAGAGCGTTGTGTATTGCACTTGTTTTGTTTGTCATGGTTGCTTCTGTCTTCCTGTTTCTTTTTTTGCATAACCGCAACGCTAAGTCCTCTCGCTTCTCAGAAAACTCTTCTGAAATATCTACTGCTTGGGCATTCGGAGGGTTTTCTCCGCAGGGGATACTCTACGTGCAGAGAGAGCCCTACCTGTGGTACTGCGACTTTGAAACATCAACGGAAGTTCCGTTTTGCTCAAAGCCTGCGTGCACACACGACAATCTGTCGTGCGTAGCGTATCATCTGCTAAACGACCAATCAATGATTGGTGCGGAAATGTTTAACTTATACGATGGCAAGTTGTACTTCACAAAAAGGGTTTATGACCGTCTTTCCGAACACCAGTATACCATTGAGGTCTATGCTATGAACGTAGACGGGTCGGGAGAGCGCAAACTCGCGTCCCTTGACGGCTATGATTGGTGTACTGATGTCCATATCGTGGACGGGAAGATTTTACTTATTCTTAACAAATACATTGAGGAAAATGAGGACATAGCTGACGGTAACAAGAAACGGGAGGTAAAAACGTTTGCTTGCATAGATATTTCAAGCGGGAGCTTGCAAATGCTACCCGAAAAGAGTGGATATACCTTACAGCTTATGTTTATCGGGTGTGGCAACGAAAAATTATATTATGTAATCTATTATGCCAAAGAGCAATTAGATTTTGACATTTTCCATGACGATTTCTCTGTTTTTTCGCAGGAGTGGCTTAAAAAGGGACGAATAACGTTATGGGTAGCTGACTTGACGGACGGAACTGAACAGCCGTGGGGAAATGGCAAGTTTCATGATGTACGCTTAGAAAACCTCCACGATTCTCATTCTTTTCGCTATGCCAACGGGGTTTTGGCACATTACGAACATTCAGGGGATTCCCAAATTACGGTTATAACCGCCTATGATGCTCAAATATCACACCTAATATCAACAAAAGCGTTTGACTACAACTCTGTTGGTGGCGGCGGCTCCTACAACTGGCACGGCGAATGGGAGATTTTCAGCAAATATGACAATACGGGTTTTCATGTCGAAAAACACACAGCATATAATTTTGTTACAGGGGAAATGATTGAGGTTGATTCATTTGGAAATCATACGCTCTTAGCACGGGTTGCGGACAAGCTGATATTCTTTGATACAGAACCGAACGCATCGGGATATACTCCCTACTGTTGGATGAGCCTTGACGATTTCCTGCAAGGCAGTAGCGAAATAAAGAGCTTTGAAAGGGTGTCATAATTTATGAAAGAACATAAGAAAGTATGGCTATACATTACTCTTGCGATATCCGCCGTGGCAGTTCTTGCTTTTTCGGTGTTTTTAATCATTGACTCAAAAATTTCAGAATCGCCGACAGGCTCTGTTAGCAATCCATCTTTAGACCCGACAGAGCCTACAGATGAAGACCCCCTCACCTTTGAACTGCCGCAGTGGTTTATAGACAAGTATGGTGATAAGGATGTGCTTGTTTGGTTTATTGCAGAAATGGCTCTTTTCGGTTTTACGGACGAAAGGCTTATCGCTTTTAACGATGCTCTCTTGGAAAGAGGGACAGATTTTGTGCTTTGGTTTATCTCGCCGCAAGATGCTTTTGTAGCGGAGGACTATTACGCCGAGCTTCAATCATACATAGCAAGAGAAAATCAAGCTGACTTGATTTTCACGGGTGTCGTAACAGAAGGCGTTTATGGGTCAAGCAACAGCTATAGGACAGCGTATCACAACGACTTGCTGTTACCCTTAGATAACATCATGCCCGATTCTCTCCGAGATGCCTTTGAGGAAAAGCGTTGGGATTCCATGAGGATAAACGGAGAAATCTATGGGCTTCCGATAGACCCGCTGTATGCGCGTGTGCCTACGTTAGAAGTGAAGGACAGCAGAGTTCCGAAGGGTATTACGTCTGATTTATCATCGCTTATACCTTTCTTGGATAGTCTGGATAATCAAGCCGAGGAACACCCTCTTGAACTAACGAACAATTTAGCGGCAGTATGCCAATATCTTGGGTACTACTATATAGGTGGCGGAATCGCAATAGATTATGAGGGGTACGCATTTAACTTGTTTGAGGACGATGCTTTTAATGCTTATGTTTCTACGGCGCGACAGCTTGTTGAAAACGGATACATCAATTCGGAGCCTGACCCGGAGCTTCCGCCGCTTTCAGCGTTAGTCTATATCGGCAGCGGCGGTGCGGGTGATGTCATGTCTACTTTTGAGCGCAAATCTTATGTAATCGATGATGAGTTTAATATACTCTCTGCAAACGGGGCTATAGGTATTGCAAAGACTTCAACATACCCTGATAAGGCGTTAACCTTGCTGTCCCTGTTAGTGTCGGACGTAGAGCTTGCTGACTTGCTTGTCTACGGCGTTCTTGATGTTGATTATCGTCTTGAAGACGGTCTTGTTTTCAGTTTGGCTCCCCCGTTTATGCCGTGGTTCACGGGACTTTACGCTTTTACTTCGCCGTCACATTCTGATGTGGTAGCCAAAGGCGAGGTTTTAGACCGATACAATGAGCAGGCGCAGGTTTGCCCAATCACCGGATTTTATTTTGACGACAGAGGGCATGAGGATATTATGTTTGCTCTAAGTGCGTTAGTTGACGACTGTATGTACTCCCCGATTATGGTAAATGACGAGTTCGGCAAGATATGGGAATTGCCGCTTGGCGTTCTCACAGGGCACAAGGAGAATTGGGAAGATATTATTGCGGAGCTTAACGCAGAGATAAAATCCGCAGGCATAGATTCTATGGTTGAAGAGATTAACCGACAATACGCCGAGTGGAACGCGCTTTACGGCGGATAAGTGCGGCACTAATCAACACATATCAACGCTTAAACCGCCACCTATGAGGAATAATTTTTTGAAGTTAGAATTTGTCAATCTAAGCAAAAGCTACGGTTCAAAGCGTGCGCTGATTGATGTCAGCGCGACACTTGAACATGGCGTTTACGCGCTTTTAGGTCCCAACGGTGCGGGCAAAACAACAATGATGAACATATTGGTGGATAATCTTCGGGCTGACAGCGGTGCTATATTTTACGACGGGAAAGACACGCGGGAAATGGGAGTAGAGTTTAGACAGCTCATAGGCTTTATGCCGCAACAGCAGCAAATGTATCAAAGCATGACCGCCGAACGCTTTTTGTTCTACATCGCATCCTTAAAGGGGCTATCCAAGAATGATGCAAAGCTCCAAATTGACGAGCTGTTTGAGCGTGTAAATCTATCCGACAGCAAGAAAAAGAAAATAGCGGCATTGTCGGGGGGAATGAAGCAACGCTTGCTGATTGCACAGGCTTTGCTTGGCAATCCTCCTATTTTGGTGTTAGACGAACCCACAGCCGGACTTGACCCGAAAGAGCGGGTACGGATGCGAAATCTGGTAGAAAGCGTTTCCGACAAGAAAATCATTATATACGCAACCCATGTCGTGTCTGATGTGGAAACTATCGCAAGAAACGTGCTTTTTTTGAAGAACGGGGAGCTGATAGGCATGGGCGCACAGTCAGAGCTTGCGGCTGTTCTGTGCGAGCACTATGACATTCCCCAAAACCCGGGGTTAGAAGACATATATATGGCATTGTTTGAAAATGAGTGACCGATTGAATGTATTAAAAGAGGAATTATCACGGCTGATAAAATCAAAAACGCTGTGGTTGCTGTGCTTTGGCATGATTTTGTGCAACGCAGCCTTTATGCTTCTGTACGAGGAGTACCGCTTTTCTGACGAATACGGCTACACTTTGTTTTCACCGCAAAGTTATATCGCACTTAAATCGGATATTGACTACTCTGACGAGGCGGTGACATCATTAAAAGAGCGGTATGATATGCTTTGGGGCGCAATCTTCAGCGGGGGCATTGCTCCTGAATATACCGATAGCCTATTTAACGAAGCGGCACTTTTTCGGTATGTGTACAGCGAGGGCGAGGCAATCGCGGGATACGAGCAGTATCTTGATTCCGTCGCAAAAAACGCAAGAACACTGAACGCAATTACCCTGTTCTCCGACAAAGACAGCTTTGCAAGCCGCAACATTATCAAAACCGCAGAGGACTACGCCAAATTAGAGGGGGTAGTTCCTGTTTGGGATGAAAATGCCGGAATCAAGCAGATAATGGCTTCTCCTTTTACCAATGTTTTATTCATTATCGGCTTGTTGTATGTGTGTTTGAGGGTTGTTACCGACGAAAAAATACAAGAGCCGCTGTTGTGGACAATGAAAAAAGGACGCGCCGTGCGCTTTGCCGCCAAGCTGTCCGCCATATTGCTGTTTTGCTTTCTTGTCCACACGCTATTGTACGCTTCTCAGATATTTTTTGCTCATTCGTATTATGGGTTGGGGGATTTGTCACGCCCTATTCAATCAGTATTTATTTCTGCGCCATACGGCATTAGCGTTTTTCAGACACTTGCGCTTGTCTATCTCGCAAAGCTCGCCGTATATATATTGTTCACGCTGATTTTTTTCGTCGTTTGTGTCAAAACGACAACGGCTCTCGCTTCCGTGAGTGTGATTGCGTTTGTACTCGCAATAAGCGCGGGGCTTTATGCGATTATCTCGCCTTTTTCCTTATTGAATGTCTTTAAGTACATTAACCTCTTTTTTCTGCTCAATCCCGCAAACATCGCAGTTACATACATCAATCTGAATATATTCGGTCAGCCTGTTAATGTGCTGACCGCCTCAGTTGTCGTTGTCGGTATCGCTTATGTGGCACTCTTTGCGGTGTCGGTGCTTTCATCTTCGGCAATACGCACATACAGGACTATTGCTGTGGGGAGAGGGCGAAGCCTTTTTGCTGTTCTGCGAGGGCTTCCTGCTTTTTTGCAAGGGCTTCTTGCTGTTTTGCGAGGTCACACGACCAAGATTTTTGCGCATGAGCTATGGAAAATGCTCTGGGCGAGAAAGGTTGTGTTTATACTTTTGGGGCTTGTTCTTTTTCAAATGTGGAGATTTGACAACGCAAAAATCCGCGTAAACCCCGACGAAGCGGCATATCTGAGAGCGGTTGAGCTTGCCCAAACCCAAGAAAACCCGTTGGCGTGGGCTTTGTCCAGAGCGGACTCATTGAAACAAAGCGATGCAAGCGAAATGGAAATAACGGCGGCGGAGCGGGTCGCAGACAGGCTCTTATATCTTGAAAACATCGACGGCGGCATTCTTGTATATGAAACCGGATATGTTGAGCTTTTGGGCGACGCCAAATATGTAAATGATGTATTAAACGCTCTGATTCTTGTTGTAATGTTAGTGTTGACTGTTTTACCTATCCGAGAGTGGGAGATGAAAAGCCTTATCCGCTCGACCGCGCACGGCAGGGGCAGGCTGTTCTCGCGCAAAGCCATGTTAGCGACAATTGCCTGTGTGCTTGTCTTTTCCATAGTATATCTTCCTGATTTATGGTCGGTGCAAAGAGCTTTTGGATTATCCCACCTTGATGCACCCGCCGCATCTTTCCCTTGGCTTGCGACAGGCGGCGGTTCGGGGTTAAATTTAGGGTTTATGCTGTGCCGAATGTATGCGGTAAGGCTCGTGTCGGCTCTGCTTTTGTCACTTGGCGTTTTGGTCGTCCCGCTCAAAACGCAAACTATTTCCTATATATTCTTTGCGGCAGTTTATGTGTTGCCTGTACTGCTGAGGTTTCTTTCCGTGAGCTTCGCGGAGTATTATCCGATTGTGTGGCTCTTGATGTTTCGCACTTGATTTTGCCGTGTGGGGGGTGCGGGGGTGGTTGTGCTGTGGTGCGCGGCGGGGTTGTAGTGCGCGGCGGACAATTGGAAACGGGACAAGATTCGATATGAACCTTGTCCCGATAAATGAAGTACTCCTTTCGCCACCTTAACAGGTTGCGCGGTCCCTTCAACTATTATATTACTACATTTACTTGGAAAACTCAAGAACTTTTTTATTGTTTACAATTAAAACAATTCTCTTTAATTTCTTTAGACTTTTTAATCGCTCGTTACATACAAAATTCATTCTCTTTTCTGTGATTTTTGATTTACGTATGTCTATTACCACATTTTCAGATTGCTTTGTTGCTAATTGGATTATGTTATTAATACTTCTGATATTTGATGTTAAAGGCGTTTTTAGTTCATAATTACATCCATTAATAGCAAAATCAGGAGTTTTCTCCATGAAGCCCTTTGACGGGCTTAGAATATGCACATTTACTTGATAATGAGTAGCAAGTATCCTTGCCGCTTCAAGCTCTTTTGGTTTAATTTCATAATCTGACGGTATTATTATATCATATCTCTTTTTTGCCATTTTTCTCCTTAAATGTGTACAGCCGCTTCGTTTGCGGCAAAGGTCGCATTTATACGCTCTATCGAGCGTGTGTACTCTGCCCGGTGGCGTTTTGTTCTGTCGTTCAAAAGTTGTCTATGTTAAAAATTTTCTCACTAGCGATTCTTCACAGGTATGTATTTGTGCTTTTTCGCTTTCCCTTCTTTTATTTCGCTTCTCCTTAACTCTATCAGCCTTTCAACACATTCCACTTCCTTAGCATCGGGATTGTCGAAAACAATAGATTTTTCGCAGGCATATCCAAATTCTTTCCCGAGCACCTTGTTGAGCTTCAACGCGCATAGCCCGCATCCCCGACAAGTTTTTTGGTTTGCCCAAACGATTTCCTTTAATTCATCGGACAGGGAAGAAGCCTCGTATTCGCCTATAAAAGGGACTATATGCCATGAGCCCGGTTTCAAGCCATGGTAGTCCGCAGCACCATACAGCCTTATAAAGCACACGCTGTATGATTTATAGCTGATTTTCCAAACATTCGTGGCTGACCATTGAGGGTTTATCTTGTTAGCTCTCAGATAAGCAATAAAATCTATTGCGTTCTTTAAGGTATCGCCATTGAGTACATCTTTGATAACATCCTCGATTTGTAACTTTACTGTTTTTTCGGACATTCTTTACTACCTCAAAAGTACATAATGATACTAATTGTGGATTATATACCATAAGCTCATGTCATTCAATATGATTTTTACCATACTGTAAACTGTCCATTTAGCTTGTATTTCTGAGAGCGGACAGGTGGTTCTCAATCTTCATTTCTCCTAACTCGATTAAAAAAGTAATTTTCAGTTTGTTCACAATAGAGTATAATATGTCTGTATAATTAGAGTGGAAAAGAAAGGAGTGGTCGTAATCATGACAAAAAAGGTTCTTGTTATCGAAGATGACGGCAACATCGCCGAATTACTGCGTTTATACTTGGAAAAGGATGGTTTTACGGTAACTATTGCCGATAACGGTGCTTTGGGAATATCGGAGTTTAAGCGTGTTGAGCCTGACCTTGTGCTACTCGACTTAATGCTGCCCGTCATGGACGGGTGGGGCGTATGCCGCGAGCTGCGGGAGTTGTCAAATGTGCCGATAATAATTCTGACAGCAAAGGGCGAAACGCTTGATAAGGTCACGGGGCTTGAAATGGGCGCGGACGATTATATCGTTAAGCCTTTTGAGATTGGTGAGCTTTTGGCTCGTATACATGCGGTTATGCGGCGTTTTGAAAAGACGGACGGTTTCGAGGAAAAACGCCTGACCTTTGACAATCTTGTCATTGACATGAATTCCTTTGAATTGCTTGTGCGCGGAATTCGCGTTGATACTCCGCCGAAAGAAATGGAGCTGCTCTTTCACCTTGCGGCATCGCCAAATAGGGTTTACACGAGAAATCAACTGCTCGACGAGGTTTGGGGCTTTGACTATTTCGGGGATTCCCGCACCGTTGATGTTCACGTCAAACGGCTTCGCGAAAAACTCGAAGGCGGCAGCGACAAGTGGATGTTAAAAACGGTATGGGGCGTAGGATATAAGTTTGAGGTTTCGGAGGACGACGGTGCCACAGCCTAAGTCGTTGAACGGCTACAGCCGTCCGCAGTTGAGTGACCACCCGTGAGCAATCGCTAGTGACCGCCCGCAGTTGAGCACCCACCCGTGAGCAACCACCCACAAGTAATCGCCCGTAATATAAAGAAATTATGAAAAACAGCACTTATTTTAGAATATTCCTTGCTATGTCGCTGATAGTTTTTTTCAGCTTTTCTCTGTTGGGCGGCTTATCCACCATGCTCAGTTACAGGCGCACCATGTCTGAAAAACGAGAAACTATGGTGTCTGCGTTGCGGGAAACAGCTCGATATGTCACTTCCTTGCATATCACCTACGGGTTGGACCTCAGCGACCTAAACATGAGCGTGCAACTAACGATGAACTCTCGCTTAACGGGTCTTGATATATTGCTGACAAATGCTGACGGAATGATAGAGGCGTGCTCGGAGAGCGCGTTTATAAATATGGGAAGCTCTGTTCCCTCTGAAATTCTAAGCGATATAGATTCGGGAGAACATTCCGTCGTAATGTCAACGCTTGGTTCAATGTACCCAACACGGCGGTTGGCGGCGGGCATACCTTTGTCGGTAAGTGTCGGCGGCGAAATGCGTACATATGGTTATTTGTTTGTTACAAGCGATATGTCTGTACTTGCTCAAGAATGGCGAAAATTTACAACAGCTTTTATTTTGTCATCTCTCAGCGTGATGATACTCGCTTTTGCTATAGCTTTTGTCACGTCGAAAAGACAGACCGCACCTCTCATAGAAATGGCAAGTGCCGCACGACGTTTTGCGCGAGGTGAGTTTGACGTGAGGGTGGATGAGCTTCCGGGCGGTAGGCGGGATGAAGTTGAACAACTCATAGAATCATTTAACCACATGGCGGATTCAATTCAAAATAACGAACAGTTGCGGCGTGATTTCATCGCAAATCTTTCACATGAATTAAAAACCCCCATGACGGTCATTTCCGGGTTTGCCGAAGGATTGCTTGACGGGACTATCGCACACGAGAATGAGGAGCGGTACTTGCGTGTTATTTCTTCGGAAACGAAGCGTTTGTCAAGGTTGGTTAAGAGTATGTTAGACATATCCGTGCTTGGGGAAGCGGACGGGAAGACAATGCTTGAGGGTAGCTTTGATATTTCTGAAATTGTTCGCCTTGCCTTGTTGAACTTGGAAAGCAGAATTGAAGAAAAACATCTCGGCGTAGAGGCAACGCTGCCTGACGAGCCTGTTATGACACGCGGGCATAAGGACTCGATTACTCAGGTTGTGTACAATCTTATTGATAACGCAATAAAGTATTCCGTTTTTGGTGAGCTCGTAAAGGTTGAGCTGTGGCAAAAAGCTAATCGCGTGTTTGTTTCTGTTACCAATCACGGCAAGACGATTCCCGCAGAAGAACTGCCGTATATATTTCAACGATTCCACAAGGTTGACAAATCACGCAGTGTAGACCGAGAGGGTGTCGGGTTGGGGCTTTATATTGTCAAAATGATACTCGACAAGCACAACGAGGATATTTTCGTAACCAGCTCCGACGGTGTGACGACGTTTATTTTTTCGCTTACGGCGGTGTAGGGGTGCGATACAGGGGCAACACACAGATTCGTCCTACAACGCCCCTACAACCGACATATAACACGACCTACAACCGACGAGCAGTTTCCCTTGACATTGATGTGTTTTTCTATATAATTAGTACTTACCCCCTGTACTGCTTTTTCTATGGAGAATTTTATGCTGAAAAACACAGAAAAGACTATGGACAAAATCACCGCTCTTTGCAAGAACAGGGGCTTTGTTTATGCGGGGAGCGAGATATACGGCGGGCTTGCCAATTCGTGGGATTACGGTCCTCTTGGGGTTGAGCTGAAAAACAATGTCAAGCGCGCATGGTGGAAAAAGTTTGTTCAGGAAAGTCCGTACAATGTCGGGCTTGACAGCTCCATATTGCTAAACCCGCAGGTGTGGGTTGCTTCCGGGCATGTGGTAAATTTCAACGACCCGCTCATCGACTGCAAGGGTTGCAAAATGCGCCTGCGCGCCGACCACCTGTTAGAATCCGCAGGTGCAGTTCCGCTCGGCATGTCTAACGAGCAAATGAGCGAGTATATCACAGAGAACAAAATACCCTGTCCTCATTGCGGAAAAAGCGATTTTACCACTATCCGCAAATTTAACATGATGTTTAAGACGTTTCAGGGTGTCACTGAGGACAGCTCCACAGAGCTTTACTTACGTCCCGAAACAGCGCAGGGAATTTTCATAAACTTCAAAAATGTTCAGCGTACCTCACGCAGAAAGATTCCGTTTGGTATCGCACAGGTTGGCAAATCATTCCGTAATGAAATAACTCCCGGCAATTTCATTTTCCGAACACGCGAGTTTGAGCAGATGGAAATGCAGTTTTTCTGTAAGCCCGGCACGGAATTAGAGTGGTTTGATTACTGGCGGACTTTCTGCCGTGAGTGGTTGATTTCACTTGGACTCAGCGAGGAAAATCTGCGTATGCGCGACCATGACGAAAAAGAATTGTCGCATTATTCAAACGCAACAACAGACTTTGAGTATTTGTTCCCATTTGGTTGGGGCGAGCTTTGGGGTGTTGCGAGCCGCACAAACTTTGACCTCACGGCTCACCAAAACGGGAGCGGTGAAAGTATGGAGTATTTTGACCCTGAGGCAAACGAGAAGTATATACCCTTTGTCATTGAGCCTGCGCTTGGGGTTGAGCGCATGGTGCTGACTGTCCTTGTAGATGCTTATGATGAAGAGCTTGTGGATGCGGAAAAAAACGACATCCGCACTGTGCTTCGTCTGCACCCTGCTCTTGCACCGTATAAGTGTGCGGTTTTTCCTTTAGTTAAAAAACTTTCGTCGGAAGCAAAGGATTTACACTTGACTTTGCAGAAGCATTTTATGGTAGATTACGACGAGGGCGGGGCAATTGGCAAGCGGTACAGGCGGCATGACGAAATAGGTACACCTTTTTGCGTGACTTACGATTTTGATACAGAGGTTGACGGTTGTGTTACGGTTCGTGACAGAGATACAATGGGGCAAGAGCGCGTACCTGTCAGTAATTTGGTAAACTATCTAACGGAGAAATTAAAATATTAAGGGAGGGGCATTATGAGTAAGAACAACTTAGCACAAGACCTCAGCGTTGTCGCAGAAGGTATACGCCTTGTGACATTGCAAACTTTCGCGCATACCGGCTTTGGTCACGTCGGCGGGGCAATGTCTATTATTGAGACATTGGCGGTACTCTACGGCAGCGAGCTGCGGAGCGACCCGAAAAATCCTAAATGGGAAGAAAGAGATAGGCTTGTCATGTCAAAGGGTCATGCGGGTCCTGCGCTCTACGCAACACTATGTCTGCGTGGATTTTTCTCAAAGGATGTTTTGTTGGAGCTTAACCGCGGCGGAGGTAGCTTGCCAAGTCATTGTGACATGAACAAAACAATCGGCATTGATATGACAACAGGTTCTTTGGGGCATGGCATTTCAACGGCTATCGGACTTGCGCTCGGCAGTCGTTTGAGCGGCTTAGACAACTACACATACCTCATTGTCGGCGACGGCGAGTGCAACGAGGGGCAGATTTGGGAAGGGGCTATGTTTGCCGCTCACCACAAACTTGACAAGCTGATTGCATTTGTTGACTGGAATAAACAACAGCTTGACGGGTTCACAAGCGATATTCTCGACATCGGTGATATTGCGGAGAAGTTCAGGTCATTTGGTTGGCATTCTCAAACCGTGCCCGGACATGACCCCATTTTGATTAAAAACGCTATAACCGATGCGAAAAACTATAAAAACGCTCCGCATGTGATTGTCCTTGACACTATAAAGGGTTATGGTTGCAATTTCGCCGAAGCGGTAGCAAGCAATCATCACATGAATTTCACTAAGGAACAGATTGACGGAGCAATAGCCGAAGCATCACAAAAACTCGAAAATGTTCGCGAACTGGCGAGGGGCGAATAAGAGAAAGGAGCGTTAGATAATATGATTACAATAAATGATGAATTTGTGAAAAACCCCAAGATGATGCGTGAAACTTACTGTGACACGCTCATAGAGCTTGCGCTTACAAACGAGAATATTGTCGCTTTGGATGCGGATTTGGTAAGCTCGTCGGGTATGAAGCCGTTTTTTCAGCGTTTTCCTGACAGAGCATTTAACTGCGGCGTAGCAGAGGCAAATATGATTGGCATTGCGGCAGGGTTATCCGCAATGGGTAAGATTCCGTTTGCACACACATTTGGTTGCTTTGCTTCTCGGCGCGTATGTGACCAGATAATGATTTCGGCGGCTTATTCAAAGCAAAACGTGCGTATCTTAGGCACAGACCCCGGTGTCACCGCGGCTTATAACGGCGGTACGCATATGCCGTTTGAGGACATGGGCGTTTTGCGCTCAATTCCCGAAATTACGCTCATCGAGCCTGCCGACAACGTGATACTCGCTGAAATTCTCAAGCAGTTAGTGGAGCTAAAAGGCGTTTTCTATATCCGTATGGCTCGGAAGAACGCTGTTTCGATTTACAAAGAGGGTTCTAACTTCCATATCGGGCGCGGAAACACGGTTCTTGACGGAAAGGACTTAACTATTTTCTCAAGCGGAATCATGGTTCACGAGGCGATAAAGGCGGCTTCGATTCTGCAAACAGAGGGTGTTTCGGCGAGAGTTATTGATATGTTTACTTGGAAGCCTATTGACAGCGAGCTTGTTGATAACTGTGCGCGTGTTACGGGTGCTTTTGTTACCGCAGAAAATCACAACATCGTCGGCGGTCTTGGAAGCGCGATTGCTGAAGCGGCGGCACAGCTGCGCCCTGTACCGATTGAAATGGTCGGTGTCAAGGATAGGTTCGGTCAAGTCGGAACGGAAGACTTTTTGCGCGAGGAATATAATCTGACAGCCGCAGATATTGTTTCTGCCGCAAAGCGTGTCATTGCACGGAAAAAAGGTTAGGTCTTGGATTTGAGTTTGGACAAGGGTTTTGACTTGGGCTTTGATTCGGGCGAGGACTTGGGTTTAGGCGAGGGCTTTGATTCGGGCGAGGACTTGGGCTTGGGTTTTGGGTCAGATTTGGGTTTTAACTTGGAGTTGCGGCGGCTGCTCGACGATATAGACAGCCGCCTGTCGCATAGTGAGCGGGTTGTTGTCGCCATTGACGGTATGGCGGCGGCGGGTAAATCGTCCCTCTCAGCTCGCATGAGTGAGCTTTACTCATGCAGTGTGATTCACATGGACCACTTCTTTCTCAGACCGAAGCAGAGAACATCTGAGCGGTTTGCAGAGATAGGCGGCAATGTGGATTATGAAAGATTCGCTTCTGAGGTTTTAGAGCCGCTTGCATCAGGCAAGCCTTTCAGCTATCGCCCCTACGATTGCAAAACAGGGGAGCTGTCCGAGCCTGTGACTGTTGCGGCAAGTAGGCTCATTGTGGTAGAGGGCGTTTATAGTCTGCACCCCAAGTTTTTTACACAGACTTATGATATTTGCGTGTTTTTGCAGATAAGCGAAAAAGAGCAACGGCGCAGACTGTCAGAGCGTAACCCTGCCCTATACGAGCGGTTTTTAAGCGAGTGGGTTCCTTTGGAAAACAAATATTTTGAACACTTCAAAATAAGAGAAAAATGTGATTATGTGTTAGAGGAGTTATACTTATGAGTAAATTCGGTACAAAAGCCAACGCGAAAAACTTAACCTCCGCCGCGATATGCCTTGCGCTTTGCATGGTGTTACCCTTGCTGACGGGGCATATTCCGCAAATCGGCATGGCGTTATCCCCTATGCACATTCCCGTGCTGCTTTGCGGGTTTATAACGGGTCCTGCTTATGCAATGATTGTCGGGCTTATCGCCCCGCTACTGCGCCTTATTCTGCTGGGGTCACCGCCGCCGTTTATGGCAATTGCCATGTGTTTTGAGCTTGCGGCGTATGGAGCTTTGGCGGGTGCGTTTTACAGAGCATTTCCGAAAAAGATTGCTTATATTTATGTTTCTTTGATTTTGTCTATGTTTATCGGACGTTTTGTCTGGGGCTTGGCGACGTGGCAGTTGGTTTCAACAGGACTTTTTGACGGTCAGCCTATGGCAATGCAACAGTTTAGCTGGGAAATATTCATATCAAGCGCGTTTGTAACTGCTGTACCCGGTATCATTTTGCACATTGTTCTGATTCCTGTTTTGGTAATGGCTCTGCGTAAGGCACGAGTGATTGACTGAGGGGGCGCGGCTTTAGGGGCGCACATCTTTTGGGTTGTGGACGGACATAGAGGTCTGTCCTTACGTTAGGAATATATAGGCGTATCGAAAAAAGGGAGCTGTCGTTTAACAGCCCCCTTTTTTAGGTTGTCACCTTAGTTTGTCACCTTAGATTGTTACTGTTTCGCGTTTATGATAGAAAACCAAGCCGCTTGCGGTAAAGACGACTGCGACTGCTGACAAAATCGCAAGAGGTACAAAGTCCGTGTCCGCTCCAAGCATTGTGTTTGGAATGTGATACATAGGAGATATGCTCATCAGCCATTCGGGAAGCCCGATAAGCTCTCCCATAAACGACACAACAAACACAAACGCAAACATTCCCCATATCGCGCCCGTTGCTTTTGGCAAAGCTCCAATCAACAGCACTGTCAACCCAATTAACGCCCAAAGTGCAGGAAGATAGATTAAAAACGCCTCCATTACCACCTCGAACGTAAATGGATTGTTCCCCTCAAGCATTGCTTCGGCAGTCATGTATAACCCATACGCTGTAATAAACTGGAGTAGAACACTCAAAGCAAAAGCAATCAGCGCAAATCCCGCAAGATACTTAAATCTCGGTACGGAGCGTGATAGCACAAGCTCTGCGCGACCGTCTTTTTCTTCGTTGCGTGGTCTTAGGGTTGTATTGAGCAGCGGGACAATGCAAACTAAAGCCATCATTGTCGTGACAAACGACATAAAGTATATTTGCACTATCTCCTCTTTTTCCTCGCCTGATAGTGTTGCGACAATAGCAGAGGGAACTCCCAGCACTTCAAGGTATTGCGGACTGTCGCCGACAAACGAGCTTATGTCCCCAACGACGGAAGCGTAGGATGCCCCAAGTGTGAACATGACGATAATCCAAATAATTATCAGCGGGCGCAAAAGCCGCAGTGCAAAACCAAACGGAGTGCGAAGGGTTTTTGATGCTTCTTTTTTGCCCGGTCGGGCAGGAATGAAGCCCTGCTCTAAATCCCTTACTGAGTTCAGCTTGTATGCGACAGCCGTAATTACCGCTCCGATTAACAGCAGTAAGAAAACAGGCAACCAATTATTTTCAACGTATACCTGTGCGCGTTGTGCAAGCCCTAACGGACTTATGCACGAAACAAGCTCATTTTCCTGCATATCCCCTGCTCCGCGTATAAAGTAGGCGATACCAAGCGCAAGAAATGAAAGTCCCAGCGCACCGCCTTTATTTGATGAAAGTTGTGCAAAAAGCGCGGTAATTGCCGCAAAAACAATCCCTGCGGCGCATATCGTCATGCCAAAGAGCAATGAACCCGCAAACGTATAGCCGTCAACATTGCTTCCCGCCGCAGTAAGTCCAAGCCCGATTAGCAATCCGAGTATTACGTTGACAATAACTGCGGTAATCATAGCCGCGTTGAGGTTCGCCATTCTGCCGACGGGCAAAGAGCGGACAACCTCTGCGCGGCCTTTTTCTTCGTCGGCCCGTGTGTGCCGCACAATCAAAAACACATTCATTATTGCAACTGTAATCATTACCCAAACCAACATCATATTTGAGTACATTGCGCCTGATGTGTAGTTGTCTGCTCCGTAGACGGGCCCCATCATCATAACCATAACGGGGTTATTTATTGTTATTGCAAAGCCTTCACGCGCTTCTTCGCTGAACATTCCGTCCATCATCGGAACAAGAATCGCGCAAAACACGGCTATGGCGACAATCCATATCGTAGAAATCTTCGCCTCACGCCTTAGCATAAATCGAACGAGTTTTCCTGTATTGTCAAAATTTCCGCGCATGTTAGTCACCTCCGCTTACTTTTCTGTCCGCCGTTTTGTCCGATTTGCTGTCAGCTTTGCCGCTTGATTTACTGTCCGCTTTGCCGTCCGCTTTGCCGCTCGGCACGTTGCTTGTTTTCTCGCTTGATTTATCATCCGTCCTGTAGTGCCGCATGAAAAGGTCTTCGAGCGTCGGCGGTGTGCTTTCGAGTTTCGTAATGCCAAATTTTGAGATGTGCGCCACAACCGCGCCGATGTCGTCGGAATCAACTTGAAATGTAAGCCCGTCCTGCCTTTTTTCTATACTGTGAATCCCTTTGAGGTTTTCAAGTCCGTCTATTTCCTTTTCCGCTTGAACAACCATGTTCACGCGTGTAAGGTGGCGCAGCTCCTCAAGCGTGCCTGTTTCTACGAGCTTGCCGTCGCGGATAATTCCCACGCGGTCGCAAAGGCGTTCAACCTCGTGCAGTATATGGCTCGACAGGAATATCCCTTTGCCGCGATTTTTCAGTTCGAGTACACACTCTTGGAACACCTGCTCCATTAACGGGTCAAGCCCGCTTGTCGGCTCGTCAAGGATATAAAGGTCAGCGGCGGAAGCAAATGCGGCAATCAGGGCGACTTTCTGCCTGTTGCCTTTTGAATATGTGCGGCATTTTTTGGACGGGTCAAGGTCAAACTTTTTAAGAAGCTCCTCGCGGCGTTGTTTGTCGTGTTCGCCGCGCAAGCTGACAAACAGGTCGATTACCTGTCCGCCCGTCAGGTTTGGCCATAGGTTCACATCACCCGGTACATAGGCGATTTTTTTGTGAATTTCTACTGCATCACGCCACGAGTCAAGACCAAAAACCTTTGAACTACCTGATGTCGCTTGCAGTATGCCGAGCAGTACACGAATGGTTGTTGTTTTTCCCGCTCCGTTCGGCCCTATGTACCCGAACACCTCGCCTTTTTTGACGTTGAGGTTGATTCCGTCAAGTGCGGTGAATTTTCCGAACTTTTTTGTCAGGTTGTTGATTTCTAAACTGAATTTTGACATTTCCGCTCCTTTCTTGATTCCCTTATGGGTTCTTATCCTTGTATAGTGTTTTCCTGAATACCTTAAAGGTTTCTTCTAACTCATTCAAAAATCGGTCGTATTCTTTTTGATAATCGCCGATGTCGGGCGACTTTATCCTTTCAAGCTGTGTGTTGGAGTACCCCACATACGTCCAGTAGATTATGTTTACGGCTGTTTTTGCATCAATGTCTGAGCGAAAGAGCGTTTCGTCTATTCCCGCAAAAACCTTCGGCGTGATTTCTGAGAAAATACTGTTGCTTATCTCTTTGAGCGCGGCACTTTTTTGCTCCATGTATACTGTGGTTACAAAGTCGAACATTGTTGGGTATTTGTATGACAGGTCAAGTTTGAGCAGTATCATCTGCCATATTCGTTTGAGGAAGTCCTTCTCGTCAAAGTTTATGAACTCGAAATATTCTCTAATCATAACGTCAATGGCATACACGATAGTGAAGTCATACAGTTTTTCTTTGCTGCCAAAGTAGTGGAATAGCAGTCCTTTTGAGATGCCTGCCTCTCGGACGATTACGTCGGTGGATGCTTTGTCGTACCCTTTGTTAAACTCTTTCATTGCCGCATTGATAATCTTGATTCGCTTGTCCTCGTCCATTGACATTATTTTATGCTCTGCTATCTCAATCAAAAAATCACTCTCCTTTGGGTGGGGTTTTTGGTTGCGTGGGGTGCGTTTTTCGCCTGCCGACCAACTCGGTCAATTCACTGTATCATAGTTGACTGATTTAGTCAACATCTTTTTGCGTAAATTTTGAAAAGTTTTTGAGAATTTTTAATGAATTTTAATGCTCCCGTTTGAAAAATTTTTAACCGTGTGCTACAATACCCTAAGTAAATTCAACAATGGAGGTAGCAAAAGTGCAAAACAATAATTACAACTACAATTCCGGCGAAAACCAATACGCCAACTATTCGCAAAGCCCGGTGCAACAAAATTTTTCGTCCCTGTGGGCAAATGAGGAGGAGTACGAATATTCGCTGACATCTTGCCTTGTCAAGGTCTTTGTCAGAATGTTCGCCGCTTTGGTAGTAACTGCCGTCGCCGCGTGGGCGGTAGTGTCCTCACCTAATGCGATAAGGTTCATATTCGGCAATTATGCGATTGTCTTTGTTTTGTTTATTGCAGAGCTTGGTCTTGTTATTGCTATCAGCAGAGGTTTGCAAAAGATGTCTTCTGCAACGGCAAACGTATTGTTTTTCCTGTACGCGCTTCTCAACGGGCTGACATTATCTGTGATATTCTTAGTTTATGACCTTGGGGTTATTTACCAAGCGTTTGGTGTTACTGCGTTAATGTTCGCCGCAATGGCACTTTTCGGGGCAATTACACAAAAAAATCTTACAAGTGTCGGAAGCTTTTGCTTCATGGGACTGATTGGTGTTATCATCGCAAGTGTTGTGAATATCTTTTTGAGCAGTAGCACACTTGATATGATTGTGTGCTATGTCGCTGTTTTCGTTTTTCTCGGTCTGACAGCTTGGGACACGCAAAAAATCAAGAATATGCTCAGAGATGCTCGCTCAGATTCCCAAGACGAAGCCGTTAAGAAAATTTCGGTCATCGGTGCGTTGTCACTTTATCTTGATTTTATCAACCTCTTTTTGTACCTGCTGCGTATTCTCGGCAGACGGAGATAAGGGCGTAGGTTTGGACGTAGGGGCGCGGGGGCGCAGGTTCGGGCATAGGGGCACAGGTTCGCAAGTGTGCAACAGGTTTGGGCGTAGGGGGCGCACGGGCGGGGCAGGTTTAGGCGCAAGTGTGCAACAGGTTTGGGCGTAGGAGCGCAGAATGAGCGATATTATTTTTAAGTCTGAAAACTCATTTTTCAGTTACGGCGTTGGCGCAGTAATAATTCACGACGACCATGTTTTAATGGTTAAAAACGAAAATTTCCCATATTACTATTCTGTTGGCGGTGGTGTTCAATTTGGCGAAACCTCCGAAGATGCGGTTTTAAGAGAGGTACACGAGGAAACTAATCTCAATCTTAAAATTAACAGGTTAGCCTTTGTACATGAGAATTTATTTGTTGCGGATTTTGTGAACAGCTCGCCTTTTCACGAGATAAGGCTTTTTTATTTGATGGAAATTACCGACGATATAAGGAATATTAAATGCGACAGTGTCGGCAATGACGGCGGCGGTGAAACGCTACATTGGTTGCCGATAGACAAATTATCCGAGTATCATCTCTACCCCGAATTTTATAAAACCGAATTGCAGAATTTAACACATGACGTAAAGCACTTTGTAACGGAAAATGAAGTAACCCTTCGTGCGAAGTAGGCGGTTGATATGGTGGGGCGGTTTTTCGCAGAAGTTGAAGCGAATTTTATAATCGAGCGAGATTAGCTATGATGTGATATACTAAGTAAGCAATAAACACAGAAAACGGTTATTTAAGTCGAACGAGAAGAAGTTGTGCAAGCCGTAACTGCTAAAGCGGAGAGGTATATATAAATGGCGGACATCATAACACTGTATCATGGTACGATTTACGAGTTTGACAGAATTGATGTGACAAAGGGAAAGGGCAATAAGGATTTTGGGCGAGGATTTTACACTTCGCACGATATTCGCCATGCCGAGCGGCTTGCCGTACGGAATAAGTTCATTGAAGAAGAACGCTTTGCTTTGCGCGGAGCGAAAAAAAGTGTCACGTCTTGGCTTTATACATACAGTTTTGACCTTGACAATATGGCAACACTTAACGTAAAAGAATTTGCCGTAGCCGACAGAGAATGGATGCGATTTGTTGTTCTCAACCGTGAGAGTAAAAGTAGAGTTCAAGAACACGAATATGATATTGTAATAGGTCCAACGGCGAACGATAATACCCGTGCGGCAATCCAAACCGTTGTTCCGCTGACTAAGGGACAAGTTATGACGGACAAAGCTATTGATGCGTTGATTTCGCTTATCGAACCGAACAATCTGCCAAGTCAGTTTTTTGTTGGCACACAGCGTGCCGCCGACTTGCTCTGTTTGACAGAAAAGAGGACAATCCGATGATAGAGGTCAATGATAATATTATTGAAGTTTGTATAGAGTCCATAGCGGCTCAGGTTGCAGACGGCTATGCGATAAGTCAAAATATTTCCTTGACCGAAGCTATGCGGATATTCATGACTACCAAAACTTACGAGTTGCTGACGAACCCAAAATCTTTTCTGTATCTTGAGGCAACTCCTTATGTGGAAGATATGCTGAGTGCGGAGTTGTCAGGGGATTGGGAACGCTGGTTGGAGGTGTAACGTTTGAAGTTTAATGATGTTGCCTATTTTCAAGTAGGCATTGCGCGAAAATATATGCGGCGGCATAACCTTACTCCACTACAATTTGTGGAAAGAGATAAGCAATATAATATCCTGCATTTTCTTGAAGTCGGGTACGAACCGTTCCACCTTACAGGTGATGAGGGTGTTCTGGATGAACTCGATGAAATTGTATCTGAGCAACAAGCCTCTGCTTCTCACAGAGCGTAAGGATAATCGCAGGAAAAAACAGAGAGGGGTGATTTTATTCACCCTGAGCTTGTTGCGGCTTTTACAATGTTGTGCGATACTATATGTTCAAGCCCTAACGAAGTATAAATTCAATAATTCTTGTTCCGACAAGAACTATCAACCCAACTATAAACGCTCCAACAAAAGACAATGCGCTCAGCTTAATTGCACTCGAAATATCTCCCGCGCAAGAAATTAAACTAGTCACGAAAAAGATTATACCTACTACTAATGCAAATTTGAAAACATTATTTATCGTAAAAATATGGTTTTTCGTGTTTACAGGCATAACGACATTGCTATTAGTATTTTGCGATTGTGTTCCCGATATGGGAAAAGCACATTTCGGACAGGTTGCGGCATATTCACTAACATCTGATGAACATTCAGGACATTGCTTTAACGCCATGTTTTTCCTCACTTATTAAGTGTAGTTTCTCCTCTATTAGCTCTCACAAATATAACTCACCTATATACCCGAACATTGCAATTTCTCAAGGATTGTGTATTTGCTTCACAGGGTTAAAAACGAACTCTATCATAACCCGTAATATCTTCCCCGTTATATACATTTGGCAAAATTTGCTGAACCTCTAATTCGTTAAAAATACCATCAGCACGAAGGACTGCGTTTTGGTGACTTTTGTGATACTTCACAATCACGCGACCAAAATATGGCTGATAGACGCTTAGCTCCTTGCCAACATAGTTTGTGTTATATGTGACTCCAAACTCCTGTGTAACTACTTTTATTGTTGTAAGAAGCCAAGCATCTCCGGGCATCTTAACAAGAGATATTGCTATTTCATTGACTTTGAATGTTCGTTTTGACGCTATCCAAAAGAGTGCGTGGCTATTTACTAAATCGGGGTCGCACAACCATTGCTCAAGCTGCGACTTGCCCCCACCGTTGTAGTCAGTCGTAAGGTTGAACTTAACTTTAGTTCTGTTTATGTCCTCTTCACTCATATGTAGTAAATTATTTAGCAATATTGGTTTTTGCATTATTATTTCCTCCTTTTATTTTTGTCGAGTCAACTTGACATGAAGCCGCAAGTTTAATGCAGATTGCCCTCAATCATAAATTACGTTTACAAGCCCGATGTCTTTACTCTCACTGGAAAAGATTTCCAAGAACCCTTCTTCTCTCAGCATAAACTCAATTTCTCTAATGTCACTACTGTCTAAACCAACACTAAAAATCCTATATGTTCCTGCATAGACATCTTCGCTGGTTTCAAAACCGCTATCCATGAACCCGTCAATACTTAGACCACCGAAGCAGAAACGCAAATCCCTATCTGTCTTATTATGTACCACAAAGTCAGCATAATAAAGGAAGACATTGCGGCGTATTCCAAATGAATACACATCTGCGACTTCACTTGAAAACACCAGAGAACCTCTGCCCAAAAAATCATTGCCATGTTCGCCCTCGGCGACTACTACGTTAGACGGTGGATATACGAGAATATCTTTCATCATAAAAGTATCATTTGGTCTATCTGTCTGGAACTGCATAGTCAAGCTATACACATCCCTTAAGTCAAAAAGCTCAACTTCATCACTGTCCAACCTAATTCTCTCTGACGATTTTCTTCCCGGCATTACTCGTGCTGAAAGATGCCCTTGGAATGTTAGATTGTTCACGCTAATTACTGACCAGACATTAGGTCTATTTCGAATGTTATACTCTTCTTTCATATTGTTTTCTACTTCAAATTGAATTTCAGTTATAAGCCCAGACCTGTTACGGTTTACGCCGACAACGGAAACCACCATTCCATCCTCATTAAAAAGGACAATCCCTCCGGCAGGAATGTTAATCTGTTCAGACGTAGGTATAGGTCTTGAAGAGGAGGTTGGTGTTGAGGTGTTCCCATTGATTGTTGTAGAGGTATTACCGCTTTGTCTGTTGCTTGCGGGTGTTGACTGCGAGGAAGAACTGCCACCACTACAAGTTTCTAAAATGAAACCCACGAATATGAGGGCAAATATGAGGACAAAAAATCCTGTTGCGAAATTCCTCACACCGCGTCCCAAAGGTTTACTAAACTGCTGTAAGGGCGTAGATGGTTGATTATGTTGTTTTTGTTGTGAGGGATTCCGATAATTGTTATATTGCTCTGGTTGATGACTGAGTTGCGGTTGCGACAGCGGACACCCGCAATGTATACAGGTTGTAGCCTTGTCGCTTACTTCTTTTTTACATTCCGTACAAATAATTAACGCCACGTTGTTCCTCCTTGTATTTTTATTTAGCCTTGTAATTATCCATTTGCAAGACTTTGCCCACAACAATACGCCTCGCTTAACATCGCACTTGCGATAACGTAAAGTGTAGCTTACTGTACCACAAAGCAGGCGTTTTGTCAAGTGCGTTTTACGCTTAGTTTTATGTGTGCTGATATGGCGTGTGTATTTGGCGTGTATACTATATGTGTTTTCGCGCTCATAATGATACATAAAAAGGAGCGTATCATTATGTTTGATGTCAAAAGACCGGAAATGACCAATAAGACTTTTAGGTTGCCCTTATCTTTAGTAAAAAGGCTTCAAGAAGTTGCGCAGAACAAAAGCGTGTCGTTAAACTCTTTGGTAACGCAATGCTGCGAGTACGCTCTTGAGAACCTTAACAACACGGAGAGCAAGGACGATTAAGCCGACCTTGCTTTTCTCTGCTGTCGCTTTTTTTCGACCTGTTTTCACAAGTTGATTTAATCGCCTAAGATTTAGCTATCCGACAAAAACCACAGAACCGGGATATTGTGCTACAACTTCGTCGGCTGTAAGAAGCGTTATCCCCTCGGCGGCAGTCTGCGCAAGCAGTATTCTGTCGAAAGGGTCTTTATGCAACATCGGCAATGACCTCACAAGTAACGTGTGACGGCTGATTATAGGCAGTTCTTCATATCCCGCACCAAGAAGACCTCCATAAAGAGCCGCAGGGTCAACGCTGAAGCCTGCATGATTAAGTCCGCTTTTTATGGTAATCTCCCATATGCTTGCGGAACTAAACAGCAGGATGTTTGCCTTATCTTCAATATAGCGAACAGCTTTGGCGGGCGGGTTTCCTGCGGCTGTCCAAATCAAGAGATGTGTGTCTAAAAGAAATCTCACAATAAATCCCCACCCTTTTCAGAACTCATTTCAAACATCGCCAAAATTTCATCTTCGCCCATACGGTCAAAATCAGCAGGAACCGAAATCTGTCCTCTCATAAACCCAATTCTCGAAAGCGGCTCTGCGGCTTTGTATGGATTGACCGTTACTAATGGTCGCCCGGACTTGGCAATAATAAAAGGTTCTCCTGCTGCTGCGCGCTCGACAAGCGCAGAGAGCTGTGTTTTTGCGGCGTGAATATTGATTTGTTCCATGTAAAAATCTCCCCACATCATTGTGAACTAAGTGTACCAGACTAAGTTTAGTTTGTCAATCGTTATCTTTCCTTTACCAATCTTTTGTCAATCACCTCCGCCTTGATTGCGTTCCTGCCGTCGCAGGTCTTTTTCCTCGTTAGGCGTTAAAAATTAAAGAAAATTCTATATTTTAATTGAAAAATTTTCCCAATCACAATATACTAATAGCGTAAGGGAGTATGCGGGGGTATATGGTGAAAAATTTGAACAAAAAAATCTATACTGTCGATGAGATAAAAAAAGTTGTTGAACCCGTCGTTAGGGCTTATGGGGTAAAACAGCTCGCCATTTTCGGCTCATACGCAAAAGGGGAAGCCTCTTTGCAAAGTGATATTGATTTTCACTTGATAAATACCAGTGATTCATGGGGGTATTTTAAGTTGTGTGGTTTTAAGCAAGATTTAGAAAATTGTCTTGGCATTACCGTTGATGTTTTGACTACGGGCTCAATGGACCGTGAAATTTTTGAAAATGTGCAAAAAAACGAGGTGATAATTTATGGCTAATCGGGGGCGCGATTTATACATCGTAAATAAAATAGTCCAATACTGCATGGAGGTTGATGAAACAATTATTCGGTTCGGCAATTCTGTTGAAGCCTTGAGAGCAGATAATATTTACAAAAATGCTGCCGCAATGTGTATTTTGCAAATCGGTGAGCTTATCGGGCATTTATCCGATAACATTACAGAAAAATATGACGAAATGCCTTGGAAGCAAATCAGAAGTATGCGAAATATTGCGGCGCACGGTTACGAAAATTTTGATACCGATATTTTATGGCAAACACTAAAAACAGATATTCCCGCATTGCGCAAATATTGCGATAAAATCATTTTAACAGAAAAAGCTACGCAATAAGTCATGTTGTAACGGCGTTGGGGTATACTTTTGGGCTGAATGTGTGTACGACATTCAGGTACTTTAGTAATGTTGAGTTAGGTGGCTATATTTTATTATATTAAAATATACAAAAAAAGACTTGCTAAACAAGCCACGACATTATATAATCCGATTACAGGAAACGAAAGTGCTCGCCGCTTTGCGGCGGCGGACGAGAAGGGTGGCCTCCCTCCCCGTCCTGCATATGTGGAATCCCCCACATACACAATAGCTTTCGCTACACCACATGACTATTATATGACGGACTGCTTGTATGTGCAAGTAAAAGTCGTTGTAAAAGTAGCCGAATGTGTAGCACCATAAAACGCTGTGTATGTGAACCGCTTGAATAGGCGGTTTGGTCATTACGCGGCATTTTTCGTTTCTCGGAGGTAGAAACCACTGAGGCAAACAAAAGTAGCCTCGGTGGGAGCAACCTCCGACGGGGTTGACTATTTAGAAAACGTTCAAAAAGAGATAGGGGTTGAAAAAATGGATTATTTTATCATTGGGATTTTTGTATGTGCGATAGTGTGGGGAGTAATTTGCGGTTCTATATCCAAGTCAAAAGAAAATTCCTTCGCTAATGGATTTCTTTGCGGATTTTTCTTAGCGTGGATTGGGCTAATAATCGTTTTAGTACAAAAAAGGGAAAGCGTGATATGCCCGATATGCGGGAAGCGCAAAGACAAGGTATTTGGCAAGGCAGGAGAGGTCTGTAAAAAGTGTAAAAAGGCGGGACATAGCTACACGTCGCAACCGACTTATCAACAATACCCGCAACAACCTTATCAGCCCGCGTATAATGCGCCTGTGTCACAAATTGAAGCATCCCCCGACGTGCGGTTGCGACAATTGATAGAAATGTGCGACAAGGGTTTGATTACAAGCGAGGAATACGAGGAAAAGCTGAAAGAGATATTAGAAAAA